>Ga0209756_1000209_pt1 | contig 57365 bp, 49 predicted proteins | sample ETNvirenome_6_85_FD_184071 | JGI IMG/M metagenome (GOLD analysis project Ga0209756, IMG submission 184071) | Marine viral communities from the Pacific Ocean - ETNP_6_85 (SPAdes) (version 3) | ecosystem: Environmental > Aquatic > Marine > Oceanic | place: Pacific Ocean | collected 2013-06-19 | reverse complement strand
TCAGTTTGTGAGAATAGAAAGTCAGGGCTTTATCTACGGAGCAGTATTAAATACTAGGCGCAAAGGCAAGCTCACTGACTTCGATGTGATAAATGATAGCTAATCATTTATCAACGAGAGATACAAGACGCAAAGCTTGCTCGCGTGAAAAGCGCAGCTTTTAAATATCTGTATTACGAATAAAGTGCTGTAAAGTAAACTCTATAATATAAAATATTTAATAGCCTAGGTACTAACTATATGCCCCTCTTTAGCAAAAAATGGATATTCCTCTCAGTTTTATTTTCTATACCGATTGTATTTGGCACTTACTCTATTTCAATTCAAAACGTATCTATAGCTGATAAATGGAGCGCTACTGGCGGTTGGGCTGGAGGCTATACAACCTGCATTGCTTTAATATTTGCTATATACCATTATCAAAAGCTTTTAATCACAGCTGATAAAGAAAGGCTAGCTTTTCATACGATCCCTAAACTACTAAACAACTTAGATACCCTAAGAATACTACCTATTACAGTTTTAGAAATTGATAAATGGGGTTTATATGATGAAGAGCGAGAAGATAAAGTCTCATTCGTAAATAACCTCCATGAATTAAATAAAAAAAGAAGTGAAGAGCTACTTACTAGGGGAATTTTATTCGATGAATTAAACTCACAAGTTGATAAGTTAAAGTTCAAAAATTTTCGTTTTAAAAATGAATTTGAAGAAAATCTTATTAGTCTAAAGAATGACTTTGAGGACATATTAAAAATTGAGCAAGGTATTAAAAATACTTTAAGTGGTATAAATATCAATACAGATATTCACGCGTACCGTGATTCGTCTCTATTCAACTTAAAAAATAATAATAAAACAAATATAGGAGATATTATCTTACAAGGTAAATATGGGTTGCTTGATGACTATATAACCAGCCTAAAAGAAAGGCTTGTACTACTAAAAAGTGAAATAAGGTATTGATGTCTGTTATAAAAAACCGATGTTTAACCTAAACATCGGTTTTTCTTTGCTGGAAGTTAACAGCTGAAAGCTAAAAACTAACTACTTTACTTTATCTGTTGGGTTTCGCTTCGCTCAACCCAACCTACATTATTTGCCTATCGCTTCTTTGGCGAATAGGTGTTTTATTGGGCCTAGGTTATCAACGAGTGACAGCCCGACTCCACGTATCAGCTTTTTAACCGGGTTGGCACCTTCAAATAACTCTTTAAGCCCTTGCATCATGGCTATGTGCTTTTGCGCGTCGAGCTTGCGGGTGCGCTCGTAATCGCGAAGTGTGCGGGTACTCGCAAACTCTTTACTATCACTTGTCAGTAGCTCAATTAAATATGCGGCGTCTTTTAGGCCTAGGTTCATACCAAGCCCTGCAAGTGGGTGAATGGTGTGTGCTGCATCGCCCATTAATACCACTTTGCCGCTTACCCATTGCTGGGCGTAGCGCATTTTAAGTGGAAATGCTGCGCGTTTACTTTGCACTTCACACAGCCCGCATTGGCCATCTATGGCTGCCATTACAGCTTTATTAAAAGTAGTGTCGTCCATTGCTAGCAATTCATCGCAATGATTAGGGCTGGTAGACCACACAATAGAATGGGTGTTGTCATCGCTAAGTGGTAAAAAAGCCAGTGGCCCAGTTGGTAAAAACACTTGGCGTGCGGTGTTTGCGTGTGGCTCTTTGGTTTTAACCGTAGCAACCAATGCATGATGGTCGTAATCTTTAAAGCTTAGCGCCATATTAAATTGTTTACGAATAGCCGAATTTGCGCCATCGGCCGCCACCAGCAGCTTAGCAATAATAGGCTCACCGCTTTTAAGGGTTATAAATACATCAGACTCACTTTGGTGTATTTGTTGATACTCAGTATCAAACATCAGTGTGGCAGTGGGGTGTTGCTCTAGCTCTTTTATAAGTGCAAAACGAATAATATCGTTTTCAACTATATGGCCTAAGTGTTCAAGCTCAAGTTGCTCGTTATTAAAGGCTATTTTACCAAAGCTGTCGGCATCGCGTACGTCCATATGCGTATATGCACACGCTCGCTCTGCCATTATGTGTGGCCATACGTTTAATTGCTCAAACAGGTTTTGGCTTGCAATACTCAGCGCACTTACGCGCAAGGCGTATTTATCACTTGGCGGTAATTGCTTTGGCGCGGCGTCTAGCACCACAACACTTACATTGGCTTTAGCGAGTCCTAACGCGAGGGTTAAGCCTACGCAGCCACCACCCACTATACAAACCTGTGCTTGCTTCATAAACGTGTACCTTGTTTAACTTGCCCCATTAGCTGCTTGGCCAACGGTGCTTTTAATGCGGGAAATAAATCCATTGAGAAAAGCCCAATGCTGCGCCCAAGCGCTAATACCCGTGACGAGTTTGAAAAAAGCCTAACCAGTGCATCGGTTAAACTCATTACGGTATTTATATCGCTGCTACGCTTTAGTGAATACTCACGGGTAAACGCATAACTGCCTAACTCGTTTTTACTTGTTGCAATTAAATTACTAAGTACTTGTACATCACGCAGGCCTAAATTAAAGCCCTGCCCTGCAATGGGATGAATAGCATGAGCAGCGTTACCAATGACTACCGTACGATGCGCCGTTAATGATTCAGCTTGGCCATATACTAGCGGGTAGCTTGTGCGTGTGCCCACTTTTGTAAATTGCCCTGCTCTGTAACCAAATGCACTTTGCAGTGCGTTTAAAAAATCATTTTCGTTTAAGGCTGTATGCTGCTCAACGTGCTGTTGCTTCATGCACCACACTAACGAATAACGGCTATTGCTCATTGGTAAAAGTGCCATCGGGCCGTGCTCGGTAAAGCGCTCATACGCATGGTTGTTATGCCCGCCTGCTACTTCAACATTGGCTATAATAGCGCCTTGCTCATAGGGCTGAGTATTAAAGCCTAAACCAAGTAAGTTACGGGTTGGAGATTGCGCACCATCGGCAATAACCAGTAGCTTAGTATTAAGTTGCTCTCCGCTTTGTAAAGTAACCTCATTACTGTTTAGGCTTTGCTTAATAGCGCTTACGCTATCGGGGCAATAAAGTGCAATACTCGCTTGCGTTAAACGCTGATACAGTGCGCGGCCAAACGGGTTTACCTCAACCACGTAACCTAATGACGGTTTAGCAAACTCGTCGCAACTAATATGCGCTTTACCAAAGTGACCACGATCCGACACGCTTACTTTTTTTATTGCTGCTGTGTATGGCGCACGTGGCTCAAATAAATTTAACTGCTGTAAATACTCAACCGATTGCTGTGCAAGGGCAATGCTTCTGTCGTCAAAACTTGGGTGGTAATCGCCCGTTACTTGGTTTGCTTCTACTACCGCAATAGTAAGTGAAGGGTTTGTTTTAGCAATGCTTAGCGCACAACTTGCCCCTGCAAGCCCGCCCCCAATAACAACGACATCAAACTGCTTAGACACTTTATTTCTCCAAGCTTATGCGCTTTTTGCACTTTGCATAAGTGCTTCTATATCGTTTATGGTTTTAGGCACGCTCAGGGTGAGGTTTTCATGCCCTGACTCAGTAATAAGTAAATTATCTTCGATACGAATACCAATGCCTTTATATTGCTGCGGTGCATTTGAATCTTCACTAATATAAAGCCCAGGCTCTATGGTTAACACCATGCCTGGCTCAAATGCGCGCTCAACGTTGTTTTGTTTGTAATCGCCTACATCGTGAACATCAAGGCCTAACCAGTGGCCAAGACCGTGCATGTAATATTCTTTACAGGCACCTTTTGCCATTAGCTCATCAAAGTCGCCGGTTAAAATACCTAAATCAAGTAATCCTTGAGTCATTACTTCCATTGCACGTTTATTGGCATGCGACATAAACCCGCCGGGTTTAACTTCTTCAAAAGCCACTTCCTGCGCTTTAAGTACAATGTTATAAAGCGCAGCTTGAGGTTCGCTAAACTTGCCATTAACCGGAAAAGTACGCGTGATATCGGCAGCGTAACCTTGTAACTCACACCCTGAGTCAATTAATACTAGATCGCCATCTTTTAGCACATCGCTATTTTGCGTGTAGTGCAAAATATTAGCGTTATCGCCACTACCAACAATGGTGCCGTACGCAGGATGCGGCGCTCCGTTCATTGCATAATGATGATGCAGCTCTGCCTCTAGCTGAAATTCTGTAGCACCAGGGTGCGAATAACGCATTGCACGCATATGCCCACGGGCACTTATTTCGCAGCCTTCACGCATAATGTTTACTTCGCTTGGCGATTTAAACAAGCGCATTTCGTGAATAAGACCACGCACATCTTTTATCGTACTCGGGGCCTGATAGCCTTTTTTAGGCGCGCTGCGAAGTGTGTTTAACAAGGTAAATACTTTGGTATCAAAACTTGGGTAAGCGCCTTGTGCATAAAATAAAATCTGCTGACCGTTAACCAAATCTAATAATTGTTCAGTTAGCTCACTTAATGCGTAAGTTTCGTCGAATAAGTACTCATTTTTAGCTTTTTCGAAGCCAATTCTGCGGCCGTGCCAAATTTCGGCCAGTTTATCTTTATCAAGACAAAATAACGTACTTGGCGTATCGCTATTATTACACAGCACTAAAACGGCATCGGGTTCGTTAAAGCCGGTTAAGTAAAAAAAGTCGCTGTCTTGTCTAAATGCATATTCCGTATCGCGGCTACGAGTTACTTCACTGGCCGCAGGTATAATGGCTACACTATTTGCATCCATTTTCGCAAGTAAACGCTCACGGCGTGCTTTAAATTCTGACTTTTGTATTTCAACCATGCTTTAACAACCCGTTTTATTTAGATTAATGTAGTGTTTTTTTAGGTGCTTTTTCTTTGCCAAGCTCGGCAAAACAAAGCAATGCCGATACACGTACATATTCAATCACTTCATGCAGGGCTTGGCTGTCTTCTTCGGTTTCGTCAAACATGGTATCTAGGCGTGTAATTTCGCTAAAATCGCTAATAACTTCTTTTACATCTGCCGATAACTTACCGTAATCTTTTTGCTTTAAACCAAATCCAAGCATAAACCCTGCAACCCATGATACGAGGCCATTGGCTTGATCGATGAGTGTTTCATCATCGCTTGGTAAAAATAAATCGAACGCAAAAGCTTCATCGTTAAAACTTGCTACCACTTGCTTATAAATGGTGCCAAAAAACTGCTTTAGGTCGTTGCTAAACGCTTGGCCATCATTAAATACATCGCTTAATAGGCCTAAGTATTCTTTGTCATCAATACTTAAACCACACGCTAGTAATCCACTAATTACGCCGTGCGCTTCTGCCGGTGAGACAAAAATTTCGTTTTTTTCTAAAAGCAGCTGGGCTTTTTGGTAATCTGGTAAGTCGCTCATGTTTGTATCTTCGCTTTGCTAGTTAAGGCAATGCTACCACTCGATAAAAAGCAACTCCAATTAATTGTATGATCCTGCTCAAAAAGTAGCATGATAAGTAAATAGCGAGTTACCAGCGGGCAAAAACTGCTCGAACGGTTCAATTTTTTACGTTTGGGGTTTAAGGAATGGATTATGTCTTATATACTGAACTTGTTCCCTGGGGTGCCGGAGTTTGGTTAAGTCCCTGAGCCGATAAATTTTATACTAGGATTTCTGTTCGTCTACTATTGTGCAAGCTCGGCATGTACCGAGAAGCCTACGGTAGACCGCAGCTTTCCGCCCTGAAACCTTCTGGTTTCAGGACTGACGCCGGACACCGCACGCTTGGGGAACACTTTTCTTATTTTTCTGTTTTTGCATTTTTTGCTACTCCCCTGTTTTTAAATACCCTTTATTACCTTTATAAATTTTTAGCAAAAAAAGCTGCAATTGATATTAATCAACCACAGCTTAGTCCTAGAACACATTTCGTTATTTATCTAAACCAGCTTTGAAAACGCTCCATCAGCATATAGTTTACTGGCACTAATATAAGCGTAATAAACGTAGCAAACACAATACCAAAGCCAAGGCTTACTGCCATTGGAATTAAAAACTGTGCTTGTGTCGCCTTTTCAAATAGTAGCGGCATTAAACCAATAAAGGTGGTTAAACTTGTGAGCATTACTGGGCGAAAACGTGCAGCCCCTGCAAGTTTAACCGCATCAATAATTTTGCCGCCTTCACTGCGTTTTTTATTAATAAAGTCAACCAACACAAGTGAGTCGTTAACCACCACACCAATAAGTGCCAACATACCAAGTAAGCTCATAATGGTTAACTCCATCCCCATAACCCAGTGCCCTATTACAGCGCCTATCATGCCAAACGGTATTACGCTCATTACAATAATTGGCTGCATGTACGATTTAAGCGGTATCGCTAATAGTGAGTAAATAATAAAAAATACAAATAACAATGCCCAAGCAAGCGAGCCAAACGACTCTCTTTGCTCTTTAGCTTCACCTTCTAGCTTGTAATCAACACCTGGGTATTGCTGCATTAATTCATCTAAATACTCAGTTAGGTCGGCTTGCAGCGCGGTCATGTTGGTATTGCTTTTTTCTATGTCGGCAGTCACGTTAAGTGTGCGGTAGCGGTCTATTCGGTTAATCGTAGATGGGCTTTGCCCTGCAATTAATGTGGCTACATGCGAAAGTGGCACCGAGCCGCCCGTGGGCGTAGTAATAAGTATATTTTGTAAGTCGGCTACAGAGCGGCGCTCTTCAATAGGTAGGCGTACCATAACGCGTACATCGTCACGCCCGCGTTGAATACGCTGCACCTGCGAGCCAAAAAACGAGTTACGTACTTGGTTTGCTACATCAACTCGGTTTAAGCCCAAAGCAAAGCCTTGCTCGGTAAGCTCTATTTGCAACTCTTCTTTACCATCAGACATACTATCGGCAATATCAAATACGGTTGGGTAAGTACTTAAGCGCGCTTTAACGCTTTCGGCAATTTTTTGTAACGTATCGAGCGATGTACCACTTAGCTGCACATCTATAGGGTCTGAGCTGCGTCCTATTTCAGCCCTAAAGGTTACGCTTTCGGCGCCAGGAATAATCCCTATTAAATCGCGCCACTCACTTACCAGCTCGCGTGAGCCAATGTCTGAGTCGCGGCTCTCTGCAGGGGTTATTTCAAAGCGCACACTGCCTGAGTTAGACACGCCACCACGCCCACCGGTTGAGGCTAAAATATTTAATATAACGCTTTCGCCGGTATCTTCATCGCGGTATTTGTCTTGCAATAACTGCGCTTTTTGCGACATATCCATTACATACTTATTGGTAACTTCAAACGGCGTGCCTGTTGGCAAGGTTAATGTTACTCGTACGGTTTCGCTTGGGATACGCGGAAAAAATACAAACTTAGTCCAACCACTGGTTATTAAAGTTAAAATTATAAAAAACACGCCAACAAACAAACTCACCGTCGCTAATTTATAGCGCAATGCTTTAGCTAAAATAGGCTGATAGTATTTTAAAATAGCGCTTTCAAATCCGTCTGCAAAACGCTGCTGAAGTACTTCAAGCTTTGATGATTTTGTTTTTTGATTACGTAGTTTTATGTACTTTAAATGAGCTGGCAGCACAAATTTAGACTCAATTAACGAGAACAGTAATACCGGAATAACCACCACCGGAATTTGTGCAAACAAGGCACCCCGCGCGCCTTCAATAAACGCTAAAGGTAAAAAAGCCGCTACGGTTGTTAGTACCCCAAAGGTAACTGGTGTTGCTACTTCTTGCGTGCCTAAAATGGCAGCTTGTTCGCCCGACTCTGCGGTTTTTAAATGAGTATAAACGTTCTCCCCCGTTACTATGGCGTCATCCACCACAATACCCAGTACTAAAATAAAGCCAAATAAGCTCATAATATTAAGGGTTACACCAAAAATAGGCATTGCAATAAATGCGCCCATAAACGAAACAGGAATACCAATAAACACCCAAAATGCGATGGCTGGGCGTAAAAATAGAGTTAGCAAAGCCAGTACTAAAATGCCCCCTTGTAGGGCGCTGCTGGTTAGCGTAGCAATACGGCTTTTTACAACTTGAGAGTCGTCATCCCAGTAACTTAATTCAAAACCTTGTGGTAACGAGCTTTGCTTAGACTCTATGTAGTTTTTTACATCATCTGCGACATCTATCGCACTTTGCGGCCCTATGCGGTATACATCTATAAAGGCGGCTTGTTTACCATTAAAGCGTGTGCGTACTGGGGTTTCTTCAAAGTCATCATTAATGTTTGCTATATCACCTAAGCGTATTACTGTACCGTCGCTCTGATTTTTAACTACAATGTTTGCAAATTCATCTTTTCGGTAAGCTTGCCCTTTTGAGCTTATAAGTACATCGCCCCCTTCTGTTTTTAAATTACCAGCCGAAATATCAGAGCTCGACTTAGCCACAGCGGTAGATATTTGCGCAAGGGTTAAGTTGTATTGGCGAAGTGTATCTTGACTTACTTCTATGGCGAGCTCGTAATCGCGTACACCACTTAGCTCAACCTGCGTAACATTAGGAAGGCGTAAAATATCGTCGCGTACTTGCTCGGCGTATTCTAAGGTTTCTTTTTCACCGTAATCGCTCGCTACGGTAACAGCTATTACTTCGCGTTTTCGCTCGGCAAGCGCCACAATGGGCTTTTCAGCATCGGCCGGAAAAGTGTTTATAGCATCTACACGGCTTTTTATATCGGCTAATAATTCGCGTGGGTCGTAGCCACTTTCTACTTCTATGGTTACCGACGCAGAGCCCTCTGATGAGCGGCTAGATATTTGCTCTATACCTTCTAAATCTTGAACGGCTTCTTCTATTCGAATGGTAACCCCTTGCTCTACATCCTCAGGGGTTGAGCCGCGCAAAGTAACGCTTACACTTATGCGATCTGTTTCAAACGATGGAAACACCTCAAGCGGTATTTGACTCGATAAACTAAATAAACCCGATAGCAGTAACGTAATAAGCAATAAATTGGCTGCTACATGGTTTTTTGTAAACCAAGCAATCATGGCTTATCTCCTTGTGCAGCGCGGCGTTTTTGTATTAGCTCTTCAACACTAATTCCCATTTCTTGCGCTTTTTTTTCTAGCTGCTCACGCGATGGACGCTTACCTTTACCTGCGCCATCTGGGCCTTTTGCTCGCATATTTTGCGTATCGGTTTCGCCTAAAATGCTTACTGCTGTGCCTGAACTTACTTGCCCAAGCGGTGTAATTACTAACTTATCGCCTGCATTGAGGCCTGTTTTTACCATAGCTTGTGTAGCATTTTGCCATGCAAGCGTAATGTTTTTACGCTTTAACAGCCCCTCTTCAACCACATACACGTAGCTGCCTTGGTAAATAGTACTATTAGGGATTATTAACGCATCAGGCAATACATTACCGCTAATTTGCGCAGTAATGTATTGCCCAATTTTAATTGGGTATTGGTTATTAGCCGTGGCTTTGTAAGGGTCATTTATCTGCGCAACAATATACAATTGCTGTGCACCTTCATCGATAGCGCCTTCAGTGCGTATTATTTGCCCTTGCCATGTTTGCTCGCCCACTAAGTCAGATTTAAACTTAACGAGTGAGCCGGCTTGGTTTTTACTGCCATCTCTGTATTGCTCTGGCAAACTAATATACGAGAGGTCTTTATTTTTAATTGGTAAGCGCACTTCAACGCTGTCTATGGCATAAATAGTTGCAAGTTCTGTGTTTTCGCTTACCACTTGGCCAAGGTCTACATTACGACTAAGCACACGCCCAGCGTAAGGCGCTGTAATTTGGGTACGCTCTAAATCAAGCTGTGCTTTTTCAAGTGCGGCTTGTGCTGAAAGTACTTGTGCTTGTGCAGCCGCTAGTTGGGGCTCGCGAAGTACTAAGCTGCTCGCTTGCGATGAGCCGCCTAAACGCTTCCAATCAGTAATTGCTTGTTGGCCGCGGGCTTTTTCTTCTAACAAACTTTGCTCTGCAGTAAGTAATGCTGCTTGCGCCGATTTGACCTCAGCTTGATGATCTCTATCGTCAAGCTGTAGCAGTACATCGCCTTTTTCAAAAAAACCGCCCTCTCTAAAATCATCACTTACTTTATTAATTTGCCCAGATGCTTGAGCCACTAACAAACTTTGAGTACGCGGCTTTACCGTGCCATAGCTATCAATAAAAATTAAGTAATCTTGTGGCTTAATCTTTTTTACCGATACGCTCACCGTGGCTTTAGGAGGTGAGCCAAAACGTTTTGCTTCAGGTGGATTACCCTTAATAAACATAACAATTAAAATGGTGGCCACCACCACTACGGCTGGGATTAAAAGTTTTGCTGATTTAGTTTTCATCGTTATTGCTCTTAGGTTCGCTTGTTGGGGCGTTAAAATCGCCGCCAAGGGCAACGTATAGGTTTATTCGGTTAGCAATTAGCTGGTTTTTTGTTTCAATGAGTGAGCTTTGCGCATCAAAAGAGCGCGACTGGGCATCAAGCACAGTAGTGTAAGTTACTAAGCCGCTTTGGTACTGCTCAAACGACAGTTGCTCTGCTGCAAGGGCGTTTTCTTGCGCCTCTAGCGTGCTTTTATAACTGGCTTGCAAGGATTGCTGCTGAGTAATTGCGTTTTCAACATCGCTGAATGCATCGTACAAGGTATCTAAATATGCTTGTTCTTGTTTTTGTGCATTTAAGCGTGCTACTTCTTCATTTGCTTTTAGCTGGCCACCATTAAATATTGGCGCAGAAATACTGCCTAATAAAGACCACGCTAAGCTTGATGGCGAGAATAAATCGCTCACTCTATCGGTGCTATCACTCACGCTTGCTGATAAGTTTAAACTAGGGAAACGCTGTTTATGTGCATAGGCTAGGCCTGCATCGCTTGCTAATAGCTGGTACCAGCTTGCGCGCAATTGAGGCTTGCGTGTAATTAGCTCAGAGGGAATACCGGTATTAATTGGCGAAAGAAAAACTGGCAGTTCAACCTCTGCTGATATATCGCCTTTGGGGTAGCCGCCTAATAAGCGCTCTAAAGAACGCGACGCGCTTACAAGCGTGGCTTGTTGATTAGCAATACGCGTACGCTCGTTATTAAGCTCATTACGGGCTAAATATACATCGAGTGCTTCATTAATACCTTGGCGGTAGCCCGATTCAATAATATCTAAGTTTTGCTGTGCGTTTTCTTCTCGGCGTTTATATAAATCGAGTAACTGCTGGGCGGTTACTAAATCAAACCAGCCGGTGACAACATCGGCCACCAATTGCTGCTTAGCTTGCTCAAAACTAGCTTGTTGCGCTAAGTAGTTTAGGTTAGCTTGGCGTTTAGCATCAGACAACTTACCCCACACATCTACTTCATAGCTTAGCTCTAAAGTGACAGAGCTGGCATTATCATAACTTACAGGTCTATTGTCTTTACTGCGCCTAGTTTGCGCAGATAAATCAAGATCGGGCCAAAGCGCAGAGCCTGAAATTATTAATTGCTGCTTTTGTATTTGTACATCGTAGGCACTTTGCAGCAAAGCCTGATTATTATTAAGTGCTTTATTAACAAGGTCTTCAATGTAAGGGTTTTCTAACGTTTGCAGCCATTGCTGATCTACTGCAAGTGTATTTTGTGCTAAACCATGTTGCCATGTCGCTGCAATGTCGCTGGGTGCTTGCTCGCGCTGCTGAGGGTTTAGCGTACCCGCACAGCCGCTCAACAATACCAAGCTAAGAGCCAATAAAGTTGGCTTAGTTTGCCAAATCATAGTTAACCTAAATTACTGCCATTTATGAATGTAATTCAAGCACTTTGGCAAATTTTGCTCAACTTACTTTACATAACATTACATACGTTGCGATGAATTAACATAATAGTCAGTTATTATAAAAACAGGCAGGGAATTTGAAGGGTATTTATTCAAAAAAGCAAATAGCGTGTAATACACTATTTGCTAAATGGGGTAAGTAATGCTGTTAAACACAAGCCTTTAAATTTCTTTAACGAAGCTCATATATTGCTGCATATCGCCAACAACTGCTTGCGCTAATAATTCGCTTGTTTCTACTGCGTACGGCTGTTTAAAGTGAATATCCCACAACGCAGATTCACTGCGCCAATGTTCATAAACAACTAATGTATCGTCGTTATTTTCAATACTATATAAATCAAACACTAAGTTACCAGGCTCCTGGCTGCGCGTTTGCGTTACATGAGTTTCGAAACGCTCAATGACTTTATTTTTAAAACTTGGCTTAATCTTAAAAATAAAAAACACAATACATATATCATCTTCAGGGTTAACAACTTTTGTATTACGCTCATGCAGCGGAGCTGGCACTGTATTTTCTAATAACATGACCTGTGGCGCCGATTGGCTGATTTCAGGCAGCGCATTTAATAACGTTTGTGTGTAATCCTGTGCGCCATGGTAATCAACTGCATTTTGATCTTCAAAACGCTCATAAGCAAAAAAGACGCCTGGCTCGTTTTTATCCTGATATAAACGCATCTCTATAAGACCTGTTTCGGCTTTAGCGCCTTGCTTGTCTTCTTCTAGTAGCGCTTTAAATTGTGCGATGTGCTCGTCTTTAATATCAAACTTAACAATTTGCGTGATCATAATTAGCTCCAGCTTTAAATGACTTATACCAATACGCTTAATTAAGTGATCTATTTTGAGGCTTAAAAAACGTGTTGATAACAAGGAAAAAATCGCTATTCAGTTCTAAATAGGAATTTTAACGCCGGTAGCGACACGTTTAGCCCCGCAAAATGATTAAGTATTACTGCGGATTGGCATTATTAAGGCTAAAGGTACCCTGCACTTTATTACTTAAATCAATCATATTGAGTGAGTAAATGGAGTGAGTAATAACAGCACCTAACCTTTTGATGAGGTAATTATGCGCATGCAAACAAGGGAGAAAAAGAGAGGATATACCCAATTAATATGGACTGTTTTGTCCATAATAAATTTAAAGCAAAAAAAAGCCCTGCATGTGTATGCAGGGCTTTAATATAAATGGTGCCTCGACCCGGAATCGAACCAGGGACACGAGGATTTTCAATCCTCTGCTCTACCAACTGAGCTATCGAGGCACTTAAGTAGTGCCAGCTAAAGGCTATATATTCAAACCTTTAACTAAAATAAATGGTGCCGACTAACCGAGTCGAACGGTTGACCTACTGATTACAAGTCAGTTGCTCTACCAGCTGAGCTAAGTCGGCACACTAAACTGTGTGCTAAGGCACGTTCAATTTTAAAGATTGAGAACTTAAAGTAAATGGTGCCTCGACCCGGAATCGAACCAGGGACACGAGGATTTTCAATCCTCTGCTCTACCAACTGAGCTATCGAGGCACATAAACTGTGCAATTAAATGGTGCCGACTAACCGAGTCGACGGGTAACTTGAACAGACTACTGATTACAATGTACTTTTCAAATTACTAAAATAAATGGTGCCGACTAACCGAGTCGAACGGTTGACCTACTGATTACAAGTCAGTTGCTCTACCAGCTGAGCTAAGTCGGCACACTAAACTGTGTGCTAAGGCACGCGTAATAACGTTTAAACTATTGATTAAACACCACTACTTTAATAAATGGTGCCTCGACCCGGAATCGAACCAGGGACACGAGGATTTTCAATCCTCTGCTCTACCAACTGAGCTATCGAGGCACTTTAACAGTGCTAATTAAAAATCATAAATTATTTTTAATGCAATTCCCACTCAGCGCTATCGACTGAGCCATCTGGGCGTGCGGCGTATTAAACGAGTTTTGCCCTTACAAGTCAACTTTTTTTTTACTCTTTATAACTGTTTGAACGGTTTTCACACAACAAAGCGTATTTTTATATACTAATGTTTATTTATCCAACAAAAACTCACAAAAAACCTTAATTTAATCAATTAAACCAGACTAAAAACGTAGTGAATTATTTTACGTAAATGATACGATTACTGTGAAAATACGATAAGGGCTTATCGTACAAACAAATACCAATGGGAACAATCAATGCAGAGTAAATTCTCTTCGCCGGTGAAAGGCTTACTGCCGCTTTTTTTAATAATTAATATTGCAGTAACAGCGCTTGCTATTGTTGCCTTTGCGTTTTATTCGCAAAACACACAACCTGCACCAGCAGCCAAACAAAAAGTAAGTATTACGCAGCTAGCACAGCAACTTGATTTACCAATGGTAGATGCACTTACTATGTATGGGCAAGGCAAGGTTCGCCAGCTACTTGAGCTTACCTCAGTATTAGATGATGAGTTTGAATACACGCTCTATCGCTTTAATGCCACCTCAGAAACCCAACTTGTATATAGCAGCACTAAACCCGCTATCGAGTCTAAAAAAGTAAATGAGCATTTAACTGAGCAAGGTGTATTGCACCATATATTGCTTTTGAACGACCAGCCTATTGGTGAGCTAATAATAAAACAGCAGTTACCAGCACCGCCTTTAACGCAGCAAGACTCGCAAGTAATAGCCTATATTATTGCAATTGTAAGCGTGTTTGCCTTATTTGCATTAGCCCTACTATTTAATACCTACATAAATACTCGCTTGCGTAAAAGTAGCCATTTATTAAATGAAGAACTTCAAGCGATTACCGAAAATGGCAATTACGACAGTAAAGTAAGTGAAAAACTAGACCTAGGCTTATCTGGCGTGGCTAAAAACATAAACTTGCTGCTAGATAAAGTTAACTCAGTAATGTCTGAAAAAGAAGCTGCGCAAAAAGAGCTTCAAAAATTACAAACAGGCCTTGAGAGCGAAGTACAACAAAGAACAATTGCATTAGAGCAAGCGACATTAAAAGCACAACGTGCTAGCGAAACTAAAACGACCTTTTTAGCCACTATGAGCCATGAAATTCGCACGCCTATGAACGGCGTTATCGGCACTATAGATTTATTAAGACAAACAGAGCTTAATGGCGCGCAGCATCGTTTAAGTACTATTATCCGTGAGTCAGCGTTTTCACTATTAAGTATTTTGGATGATATTTTAGACTTCTCTAAAATTGAAGCGGGTAAGCTAAATATTGACCCTACGCCTTTTTCAGTTACTGATACGATTGAAGAAGTGGCTCGCGTGCTTTCATCTGTTGCTAAAAAGCGCAAATTAGATTTAGAGCTTTCTATTGCGCCAGATATTCCAACTAATTTAACTGGCGATACAATACGGGTTCGCCAAGTACTGTATAACCTTTGCAGTAATGCAATTAAGTTCACCAGTACTGATGATAAACGCCAAGGGCACGTAAAAATATCGGTAGAAGTGGCCCATAATACGGCGGATCATTTTACGCTGCGTTTTTGCGTAACCGATAACGGTAAGGGCATGACCCAAGCGCAACTGCGAGAAATATTTAACCCGTTTGTGCAAGCCGAAAACTCAATTACCCGTGAATACGGCGGCACTGGTTTAGGGCTTTCTATTTGTAAAAGTTTAACCGAGCTTATGCTCGGTACTATTAATGTAACTAGCCATGCAGGCATTGGTAGCGAATTTACCGTTGAGCTTCCATTTGGTACCTCAGGAAAAATTAAGTACGCACATAAAAATGCGCTCAATGGCAAACATGTAGTGGTAGTGAGCAATCATTTAGAGCGCGAAAAAGCAATGTACCGCTATTTGTCATTTATGGGCGCTAAAATTACCTACGAGCACAACCAGCAAGAAATAGAAGCTCAACAAGAGCAGCACGACATCATATGGGTTGTAGATGGCATAGATGATATGGAAAAAGTTAACTCTTTACTGCGTCGTCTTATTTACTCACTTGAAGATAATAATCAACAAGTGGTGGTATTAAGTAAGCTTGATGAAGCCGCTATAAACCATAAAAATGTATTTTATATTAATGCCTCACCGCTGTGTAAATCTAACTTTATGATGTCGATATTGGTAGCAGCAGGCTTGCATCAACCTAAACAAATTAAAAAAACAAAAACACTCAACAATTATTTAAATGTTGAACAAGCACGCGATGCAAATAAACTCATTTTATTAGTAGAAGATAACCTACTAAACCAGCAAGTTTTAACCGACCAGCTGCATATACTAGGCTATGGCGTTGAAGTAGCAAATAACGGTGAAGAAGGTTTAGATATGTGGCGTCAAAACAATTACTCGCTCATATTAACCGACTTACATATGCCAAAAATGTCAGGTTACGATATGGTTGAAAAAATTCGTGATGACGCCGAGTTGTTAGATTCTATAGACGCTCAGCCTTATATTATTGCGGTTACTGCCAATGCGCTCAAAGGTGAAAAAGAGCGTTGCCTGGCGGTAGGTATTAATGACTTTATTACTAAGCCTATAGAGCTTAATGCCTTAGAAGATACCTTAAAGCGTTGGTATGATAAGCATAATAAAGACCAAACTGTTGTCATTCATCAAAAACCTGCCATGCCTATTAATATGGACGCGGTATCGACTTATGTAAACGGCGACGAAGCCAAACAATTACGCTTTTTCAAAATGTTTTTAGAGCAAAGCCAAAGCCTAATTAAAAGTATTAATTCCGGCGTTATGGTTAATGACAGAGACGAGATAAGCAGTGCTTGTCATCAGCTCAAGGCAATCTCTAAAACTATTGGTGCTGAGGCCGTTGCGCAATGTTCAGAAGAGTTTGAAGAGAAGTGTCGAAATGCCGAGCTTGATACTGATGAGCTAATAGCGCAAAGAGATACCCTTGAAATTGAATATTCTAAAGCTGCGCAGTTTTTAAAAGAACAAGTGCGCTCAGCGAATACTGATGAAGAAACGCTATAAAATATAGCTATAAAAAAAGGGCTATATAGCCCTTTTTTTTATGCCTAAAAATTACTTTTCAGGAGGTCGATAACCTTCAATTTCTACATCTTTGTCTTCAAACAAAAAGCCAACCATTTGCTCTTCTAAAAACGTACGGTGCTCTGGGTCCATCATATTTAAATGCTTTTCGTTAATTAGCATAGTTTGCTTATGCTGCCACTGGCCCCATGCCTCTTTAGAAATATTATTAAAAATTTTCTCGCCTAGTTCACCAGGGTATAACTGAAATCCAAGCCCTTCGGCTTCTTTTTGTAACTTTTGACAAAATACTGTACGTGCCATAATTGACTCTCTTAAGCGCTAAATGCTAATAGTTTAACCTATTGGGCTCATTTGTTTAACCAACTTTTTAGTCGGTGCGGCTAAACCCACCTCTATAGATTGATCAAGTGGGTACCACACAAGTTGTTTATCGTTTACTACATCCGGTACGTTATTAATATTAAGCACATGTGGGTTTATTGTCAGCTCAAAGTGCGAAAACACATGAGTAAAAGGCGTTAACTCTTCCAGCTCAGTTTTTAAGCCTTGCTGATTTAAAAATAACACCATTTCGCTGTATTCGTTAAACTCAAAAAAGCCAAACAGACCGCCCCAAATACCGCTACTTGGGCGTTTTTCCATTAAAACTTTCTCGTCATGCTGAATAATTAATTGATGACAACTCTTTTTAGGCACCGCTTTTTTAGGTTTAGAATGAGGAAACTCTTTTACTTTACCGGCATTAAACGCAGCGCAATCGCTATTAAGTGGGCACGCTTGGCAATCAAAGCGACTGCGAGAGCAAAGGCTGGCGCCCAAGTCCATCATGGCTTGATTAAACTCAGTCACATTGTTTTTAGGGGTTAACTGGGTAGACAAATGCCAAAGTTGGTTTTCTACTTTTTTTACCCCATACCACCCTTCAACCATAAAATAACGGGCAAGCACTCGCTTAACATTACCATCTAAAATAGGGTGGTGCTGGCCAAGCGACAGCGATAATACCGCACCTGCGGTAGAGCGCCCTATTCCGGGTAAAGCCATGACTTCTTCAAGTGTAATTGGAAATTTACCTTGGTATTTATCTCGCACTATTTTGGCCGTTTTATGTAAGTTGCGTGCCCGTGCGTAGTAACCTAAGCCAGTCCAATGATGCAGCACTAAATCTTCATCTGCATTTGCTAAAGCAATGATATCTGGGAAGCTTGCCATAAACTTTTCAAAGTATGGAATAACCGTAACAACTTGCGTTTGCTGTAACATTACTTCTGACACCCACACTTTATACGGTGTTTTACCTAGTTGCCAAGGCAATGTTTTACGCCCATGAAGGTGATACCACTGAACCACTTGGTTAGCAAATTTGTCTGACTGCTGTTTATATAAATCCAACATATACTACTTTTACTCATGCTCAATAGCGGCTCAGTCTATTGCAGTTAATAAAAAGATCAAGCGATGAAGGCGCTATAACACGCTAATACTTGTGATTAGCTGCGTGGTCAGGGATAATACGCAACCATTTTTAAACACATTGTTTTTGTCAGGCCAATAATATGAGTGAATCAAGTAACAACAACCTTGAGCAAGCTAAGCAAGAAGGTAAGTATATCCGCACAATTCGCAGTTTTGTAAAACGCGAAGGCCGCTTAACTAAAGGCCAAGCTGCCGCAATTGAAAAATGCTGGCCAACTATGGGGCTTGAGCATAAAAACGGCCTACTCGACTTAGCTCAAGTATTTGGCAATAACAATGATGTAGTATTAGAAATTGGTTTTGGTATGGGCAAGTCATTAGTTGAAATGGCAAAAAATGCACCGCACCTAAACTTTATTGGTATTGAAGTACATCGCCCAGGCGTTGGTGCATGTTTAATGGATGCAGATGAAGCCGGTGTTACTAATTTACGTGTATTTGAACATGATGCGGTAGAAGTACTCGCTGACTGCCTTGCAGATGAAAGCTTAACAACGCTGCAGTTATTCTTCCCTGATCCATGGCATAAAAAGCGTCATCATAAACGCCGTATAGTGCAAACAGAATTTGCTGAAAAACTGCGTAGCAAATTAAAAATTGGCGGTGTTTTTCATATGGCTACTGACTGGGAAAACTACGCCGAGCACATGGTAGAAGTTATGCAAGCAGCGCCAGGCTATAAAAATCAGTCATCTACCAACGACTACGTACCTCGCCCTGATTCGCGCCCACTAACTAAATTTGAACAGCGCGGCCACCGTTTAGGTCACGGCGTATGGGACTTAATGTTTGAGCGCACAAAATAATTACACCAATTTACTAATCAATAATTTGTAAGGCAAAGCCATTTATGAGCGTATTAACCAACCCAAGTTTACTGTTACTTCGTAATAGCGAAGAACTAGTGGGAAAATCTATCTTGGTGGTCAACTTTGTTCAAGATGGCTTTTTAGCAGAGCTAAAGCAGCTAAATCCTCAAAGTGCCATCACCGCATTTAGTTATAACCATGCTAATGGGGAATTTGCTAAAAAAATAAATGGCATAAACGTGTGTGTTAACCATGAAATGGCCGCCAACGATTACGATTTAGTCATTCTTTACTACCCAAAATCAAAGCCTGAAGTATTAATGGCACTTGATAATATTCGCGCCGTGATTAACGAAAAAGCACAGCTACTTGTGGTAGGCGAAAATAAAAGTGGCGTTAAATCGATAGAAAAACAGCTCGCGGGCAAAGCGCAGTACAGTAATAAAATTGACTCTGCTAAGCATTGTATTTTGTTTTCATTTGAGCAACTAGAGAACAACCCAACCTTTGAGATTAGCCGCTACCATAAAACGTTTAGAGTAAATGTAGCAGGAGTAGAGTTTGATGCTATCAGTGTTCCGGGTGTATTTAACCACGGCGCTTTAGACGCTGGCACAAAAATGTTGCTAGAAAATGCCCCGACCACTAAACAAGGTAATGTACTGGATTTTGGCTGTGGTGCGGGCTTAATCGCCACTTTTTTAGGTATTAAAAACCCAGCACTGACTTTTACTTGCAGCGATGTGAGCGCACTTGCAACTTATGCTACTGAGCAAACATTAAAGCTTAATAATATTAAAGGCGGCACTATTTTAAGTGATGGCTTAAAAAATATTAGCGGCAAGTTTGATTTAATAGTTAGTAACCCGCCTTTTCATACTGGCATAGCGACCGACTACACAATTGCAGAAGCATTTTTATCAAATGCTAAGCAGCACTTAACCAAGGTAGGAAAGCTAAACATAGTGGCTAATAGCTTTTTAAAATACCCGCCAATTTTAGAGGCGCAGTTTGGTAGCTTCCACACTGTGTACAAAAATAACAAATTTGCCGTTTACAGTAGCTAACTAATTATACTTAATTAGGCTAAGTGTAATTAATACTTAGCCTAACTTTCGAATAAATATCAGAATTAATTTCACTATTTCCCTTCACTTTCTATGGTTTTTGCTAAACTAAAGTTCTAAATATAAATATTCATGCTTAGGCGATGCAGCAATAATGCCAAAAAAAGTACATCAAAAAAGTATTCGAAAAGCGCTGATCAACACCATCATGCTTATCACTGCTATTTGTTTAACTTTATCGGTTTCAATTTCCACTTATATGAGTGTAAAAGAACAAAAGGAACTGATCATAAACAAGCTCGTGATCCTTTCCGATATTGTTGCTTTTGATGCCGCAGGTTCATTGGTAAAAGACGACAGAAAAACAGAAGAAAAACGCCTAAAGTCGTTTGATAAAATCCCCCTTGTTAAAAACATTCATATTTACGCAATAGAAAAAACATCGAGTAAACCTGTATTTTTTATTAGCTTTAATGCTAAAAAAACCCCACCTGTTCCGCTGCGCGTTGACAGCATTAAAGAGCTTAACAAGCCAAGAGTGACCAACAACTACATTGAGCTAATTACACCTGTACTTAATAACGAGCAGGTGGTGGGTTACGTTTATATGCGTGGTAGTTTAGAAAGCCTAGATGAATTTATAAAACAAAAAATTATTATAGATATTTTCCTTACCCTGTTTATTTTGTTTTTTGTGTACTTTATAGCGATAAAAACACAAAAAAGTATCGCTAACCCTATTGAACACTTAAGTGTATTGCTACAAGACGTATCAAAAAATCATAACTATGACGTACGCGCACCCAGCACCAGCGTAAAAGAGGTTACAGCCTTATCAAACAGCTTAAATATCATGCTTACTCGCACCCGTAAGCAAATAGAACGTCATGAAAAAGACAAACTAGAGATAAAACAACTCAACCAAAGCTTAGAAGAAAAGGTAAGCCAAAGAACAATAGCCCTGCGCGAAGCAAACCAAGAACTGCTTTCTACCCTTGAGCGAATGCACCAATACCAAGAACAAATAGTAGAAAACGAAAAAATGGCCTCTTTAGGGCAAATGGTAGCCGGCGTAGCCCATGAGGTTAACACCCCAATTGGCCTAGGTATTACTGGCTCAACCTTGCTGCGCGATAAACTTGCCGATATTCAGCTTAGTTTTGATAATAAGTCTCTTACTTCTAACCAATTAAAACGCTTTATTGACGAAGGTATCGAAAACCTTGATTTAATTTATAGAAACCTAAATCGTGCGGCCGACCTTATCTCTAACTTTAAAAAGGTAGCTGTAATTCAAGATGACGGGATTAAAACCCATGTAAACATCCATAGGTTAATATCTGATGTGTTAATGTCGATTCAATCAGAGTTAATAAAGTCAAAGCCTAACGTTGTGATCAATTGTCCGAGTGATTTAACCATTGAGAGTAAATCTGAGCCACTACAACAAATATTCCAACAGCTTATTTTAAACTCTGCCATTCATGGTTTTAGCAATAGCGAAAATAACGAAATTAAGTTTGATATAGAAATAACAGGCCCACAAATAAAAATAATCTACACAGATAACGGCCAAGGCGTTGATAAAAATGTCAAAAACAGGATATTTGACCCATTTGTAACCTCTAAGCGAGGCCAAGGGGCAAGTGGTTTAGGCATGCACTTAGTGTACAACTTGGTAACCCAAGCACTAGGTGGGCATATACTGTATGACCTAGATGCAAAACCCGGTGTACGCTTTGTTATTACAATTCCATAAAAAGTGTTTAAAAAAAGAGTATTTATTTACGCTTTTTACTTGAATTACCATTTAATGACCTTATAGAGAGAGCATGTGATATTTCATGTTTAATTATTTAACTTGATCTAATAATTAAGCGATACAATTTCTGAACTTTATTGCTTTTGCAGTATCACATACATTGATGAAAGGTTATAAAATGATATAATTCCGTTTTGAATTTGCGCGATTATTTTTAGTACCTTTAAGCGATTGGTGGATGTATCAATTATTAAAGGAAATGGCTTCGTTTTCATAATTCAAAAGCTGCATCCGTTATATATCATTAAACAGTAGTTTTTGCACAATGCCTTTTGGTTAGTTTGGAACACCCCTACTGTTTTATTTTTATCCAACTTGTTTTTTCTTGTTAACATTTGGGTATAATCCTATAATCTCTAGTAATCGAATTATTTAGTTAAGATTCGATTTTTTGTAAATAAAATATTCCAAAAAGGTTAATTAATAATGCAAACGCCAGTCATTCTAATCGTAGAGGATGAAGACGTAACTCGACTAAACCTCGTGAGTTTATTTGAAGCTGAAGGTTACAAAGTTATTGAAGCCATTGATGGCGATGATATGCATGACAAGCTTACAAATAATGATGACGTCAATCTTGTAGTTATGGACATCAACCTACCGGGTAAAAACGGGCTAATTTTAGCACGTGAATTACGCCAAAAACGTAAAGTCGGTTTAATCTTTTTAACCGGCCGTGATAACGATGTAGACCGTATTTTAGGTTTAGAAATTGGTGCTGATGATTACATCACTAAACCTTTTAACCCTCGTGAATTGACTATACGCGCTCGCAACTTAATTACCCGTACAGCGCTAGGCGGCGAAGAGTCAGTGCTAGAAACCAACGGTGTAATTACATTTAACGGTTGGGAACTTGACGAAAACAGCCGTTGTTTAACGTCACCAAATGGTGATGCTAAGCGTTTACCTAAAGGTGAATACAGAGCGTTGCGTTTAATGCTTGATTCTCCAGGGCGTATTTTTAGCCGTGAGCAACTTATTAAGCATATGACTGGCCGTGAGCTTCGCGCTAATGACCGTACAGTAGATGTAACGATTCGTCGTATTCGTAAGCACTTCGAAAGTGATAATTCTACTTCTGAGCTAATCAGCACCATCCATGGTGAAGGTTACCGCTTTATTGGTAAAATCGACGCTTAATTAGAGTAAACCACTTACTCTAATAATTGTAAAAACGAATGAAGGGCAATTTGTCCTTCATTTATTTTATCTGCCAATGTATCTAACCATTCTTTTAGTACTTCATCTGATTCATCAAGCGCACCGTGTTCCATCTTTTTAGCATGTAACTGTACGTCGTTTAATCCTACAGAGCCCGCAGCACCTTTAAGCTTATGCGCCACCGATTTATACTCTTCCCTGTCGTTTTCATTTAACGCGCTTTGCAGCTCTTGCTGATATTGCGGGTTTAGTTTTTCAAATAAACCACTGCTGCGCTTAAATACTTCAAGCCCCATAGAGTTTACAAAGTCTTCAATGGTTTCAACATCAAGCACACCTGCATTAATGCCCTCAAGCGCTTCTTTACTTACCGTTAGCAGCGGTTTGTCTGATTCACTTTGTTGAATATCAAACAAATCAGCCAGCATTTTATCAAGCTTTATTGTATTAATGGGTTTAGCAAGCGCCCCTTGCACCGAAATGCCATCTAAGTCTTCTTCGGCGCTACGTACATTCGCTGTAAGCGCAACGATAGGTAATTTATCAAAATGGCTATCGGCACGTATTTGTCTTGCCACCTCATCACCATTTATATCGGGCAGTTGCATATCTAGTAGTACTAAATCTAGCTCGTCTTCGGTTTCTACAAACGAGAGTGCATCTTCACCTGTTTCGGCCCAAATCACTTCATGGCCGCGCTGCTCTAACAGGTTAGTCGCAATTTCAGCATTTAATGGCACATCCTCTACAAGTAAAATATATAAACCTCTACCTGCATAGCTTTGTTCGGTAGGCGCTACACATAAGCTAAGCGGTATGTGTACTGTAAAGCAGCTGCCTTCACCTTCTGCACTGGTTACCGAAATAGTGCCTTTCATTGCACTGACCAACGCTTTGGTTACGGCTAAACCAATGCCTGAGCCAATCGCGTTTTTACCGCTTAAATCTGGGGCTTTGTAGTACATATCAAATATGCGCGAGAGTTGATCCTCTGGGATCCCCTGCCCTGTGTCTGATATTTTAAGTTCAAGCCACGGCCCGTCGTTACGCTCTTCTCGGCTACATGTGAGTTTTACCTCGCCATGCTGGGTAAACTTAACGGCATTATTAATTAAGTTCCATACCACTTGGCGTAAACGCGTTGGGTCTAGGAGTGCATAAACATCTAATGTGCCATTTCGCTCAATTGAAAATTCAAGCTCTTTTTGTTCAGCAATTAAACCGGCAAAGTTCACTACATCGTTAATAAAGTCTGAAACGTTAATAGAGTCGGTTGCTATATCTAACTGCTCTCGGTCTATTTTATCTAAATCTATAATATCGTTAAAAATATTACCTAGTGTTTCAGCGCTCGAAAACACCGTATTACACCAACTGCGTTGCTGTTTATTAAGCTCTGTATCAAGTAGCATTCGGGTTAAGCCTACAATGCCATTTAATGGCGTGCGCAGTTCATGGCTAAGCGTTGCTATAAACTTACCTTTATCCTTATAGGCTGTTTCAAGCGCTTGTGCTGCTTCTTTACGGCTGGTTATATCACGGCCAAATGCAAGCAAACCTATGTAGTCACCTTGATCGTTTATAAACGGTAATTTACGCAGCTCAAACCAACGGTTTTCGCCATTAACCATGTATTCAACATCAATTGTCAGCGCTTGATGCGTTTGCTCTACTTGTTTATCGGTTCTGAGTACTTCTGCTAAAAAGTAGCTAGGGAAAATCTGCTCCACTGTTTTACCAATTAGTTCAGCGCTGGTTTTGCCCATAACCTCTTCAAACATTTTATTACAGCCGGCAAACACGCCGTTGTTATCTCGGTAATAAAATAAATCGGGGGAAGAGTCGACAATAGAGCGAAGGAGCATGCCTTGCTGAGCAAGTTCTTGTTGTGTTTTTTTACGCTCTGCTATTTCGCGGCGAAGCTCTTCAATGGCGCGATGCTTGGCATGAAAAGCCATTTTTCGCTCATCTATTTCAATGTTGAGGCGGTTGATATTATCTTTTAATGTTTGATTTAACAGCTTTTCTTGTTTTGTGGCGCTGTCTAAATAAGCGTATGAGGCATCTAATTGTCTAATCGAGTTGAGTAAAATACTGATCATAAAGGGAGATACAACCGCGGTAAAAAATACCACAGCTAAAATATCAACTAAATTAACCTCACCCAGTGCCACATAATAAAACATACTCGACAATATAAGCGACACGCCTAATAAAAGCGCGTAGCACATTGCCGCGGTTTTTAACTCACCAAAGCGAGTTATTAAACTAGAAAGTACTCGAGCCCAAGGGCTCAAAGAAGAATCGGTCATAGGTCAGTGTATCTCGTTACTAGGCATAAATAAAAAGTGCCTATTAATAGTCAAACGCATTTTGCAGCAGATTTTAGCATTTTTCTATTAGCTATATTCATGTTGTGCGACAAAAACAGAAAATTTTCATGTTTACTTTTGCCTACTTGTTAAACTCATCATTTCAGCAATAAATTATTTAGTGTAAAATGCTGCGCTTTATTATGACCAATAACGAGTAGCGCACATGCAAACCAACATGCCCGATATAGCTGATACGGCTCCCGCCTTACAAACAGGTAAGTTAGACTGGGTTGGTATGGGCGAAATAGAACTGCCATTTATTTTTGAATCGAAAGATTTAGCACCCGTTACCGTTAACGCAAAAGCGCGTGCCTTTGTTAATTTGCATAAAGAAGACGCTAAAGGCATTCATATGTCGCGTTTATTTTTAGCGCTTGATTTACTCTCAACAGAGCAACAAGTTAACCCACAAACTTTAGCTCAAGCACTCGATACTTTTATCACCAGCCACGAAGGATTAAGTGACAAAGCCCAAATAGAGTTTAAATTTGAGTTACCGCTGCGTCGTAAATCGTTATTAAGCGGTAAAGCAGGTTGGAAAAGCTACCCAATTACCCTAACCAGCACTATTGAAGATAGCGTAATTAGCTACGAGCTAAGCGTGGATGTTACTTATTCATCAACCTGTCCATGCTCTGCAGCACTTGCTCGCCAGCTTATTCAGAATGCTTTTAGCGAAAAGTTTAATCAAGAAACACTTAATCAAAAAGATGTTTTAGCATGGCTAGGTACAACGCAGGGTATTGTGGCAACGCCTCACTCACAGCGTTCAATTGCAAACGTTAAAGTAAAGCTAGACAACACGATTAGTGAATTTGACGTAGTAAATTTAATTGATACATTAGAAGCTGAACTAAAAACCCCCGTACAAGCGGCAGTAAAACGTGAAGATGAGCAAGAATTTGCCCGCCTTAACGGTCAAAATTTAATGTTTTGTGAAGACGCTGCACGTAAAATTAAAGCGGTTCTTGAAAACGATAATTTTAGTGATTACTGGCTGCAAATTAATCATTACGAATCACTCCATGCGCATGATGCAGTCGCTATTGCCGTTAAAGGAATTGAGGGCGGTTACAAAGCCTAACAGCCCTGCTGCATTAATAATAAATACATACGGTAATTAGCCATAACAACCAATTTTTAGGCACGTAAATTGCTTTACTTGAGCAGTGTCAATTTGTTGTTATGGAGTTACCGTATGGAATTCGCTTTATTATCAATTTTAGTATTAGTGGTTGGGGCCTCTGTGGTTGCGTCAAAATTTAGTGATGATGGCGGCAATCCCTATCCTTTTACCCGCAAACAAACCGTGTTTACACAGGTTGAGGGTGCATTTTTAAATCTTTTAGAGCGTGCGGTAGGCGATCAATACAAAATTGTGAGCCGCGTCAAACTCATCGATGTAATCGACTGCAAGCAAGGCCTCTCAGCTAAATCAAAACGTGCAGCTTTAGCTAAAGCTAAAAATAAGCAACTCGATTTTGTGCTGGTAGATAAAGAAAAAATGACGATAGTGGCAGCGGTCGATTTAGTTAACAACGCCAATAAAGATGGCCATAAAGCGCAGCGCGACTGGTTTGTAAACGGCGCTTTAGAATCCGCTGGCATTCCACATATTCGTATGAAAGTAAAATCAGGCTACCGCCCTTCTGAGGTGCGCGATGCAATTATGTTTAAATTAGGCAAACCTGCAGCGGTGCAATCGGCTCGTCCAACACGTAATCGTGTAATTAAACCTGCGGTATTGTCACCTTCTCAGGCTAAAGCCCAAACCACTGCGTTAGCCGAAATTTAAAATAGAATTAAATACTCTCCTAAAAGTATTTAAAGCGAGCCGTAAAACAGCTCGCTTTTTTGTTTTTTATTGCTAACTTCACGTATAATCTACGTATTCAAACTCAGGAATCAAACACTATGAATGTTGGTATTATTGGCGCAATGGAGCCAGAAGTTAAAATTTTACGTGAAGCAATGCAAAACCCACAAGTGCTAACTAAAGCAGGGTTTACCTTTTACACAGGCGAATTAGCAGGTAATACAGTAACACTTGTGCAATCGGGTATTGGTAAAGTGGCATCAACGATTGCAACCACGTTATTAATTGATAACTTTAATCCTGACTGTGTTATTAACACAGGTTCTGCCGGTGGCTTTGATCCCTCTTTAAGTGTTGGCGATGTTGTTATCTCTTCAGAAGTACGCCATCACGATGTAGATGTAACCGCTTTTGGCTACGAAATTGGCCAAGTTCCACAAATGCCAGCAGGCTTTGCCGCACACCCAAAACTAGTTGAAGCTGCCGAGCAAACCATTGCGCAAATTAGCGAAGTAAAAACCTTAGTCGGCTTAATTTGTACGGGTGATTCATTTATGTGTGACCCAGTGCGAATTGATAAAGCACGCAGCGACTTTCCTACAATGCTTGCAGTAGAAATGGAAGGCGCATCTATTGCACAAACGTGTTTTGCGCTTAATACGCCATTTGTGGTTATTCGCTCTATGTCTGACATTGCCGGTAAAGAGTCGCCGCAATCGTTTGAAGAATACCTAGAGACTGCATCAATCAATTCATCAAAAATGGTTGTTGCACTATTGGAAAAACTAACAAAAGTTACGCTGTAAATGCTAAGCAATATCGTTCAAAACCATTTGGACTTTATTGCCTTTTTTGTGGCGCTCATTGCTGAGCGCTTTTTCCCGTTAAAAAGCTGGTATCACCCTAATACAGTATTAACCGCTATATTTAGTGCTATAGGAAAACGGGTTTATAAACCAAGTGAGCCTAAAAGTTACCTTTATTTAGCCTCCACTCTTGCCTGTGCGCTAGTTTTAAGCGTTATTCTTATTATTATTGTGTTACTGCTTGAATTTGCCTTTTATCCTGAGCTGCTCGCGGGCCTCATTTTATATTTGTGCCTAGAAAGCAAAGCGATTGAAAAAAAAGCCCTGCGTGTTGCAAAGTTAGTAAAACAAAACCAAAAATCTACCGCGCGTGAATTAGTAAAGCCACTGCTTGCCCGAGAGGTCAATAAGCTCTCAGCAACAGGTATTATTAAAGCTTTAATTGAAAGCTTAATTTTACGAGCTGCCCGTAATTACTTTACCGTTATATTTATATTTTTATTACTTGGGCCAATTGCCACTTTAGCGTATCGGCTACTGACTTTAATGCAGCATGCTTGGCGCGCCGATATATCACCTAATAGCCACTTTTTAAAACCGCTTAAACTACTTTTGTTTATAATCGAATTTATCCCCGTACGCTTACTTGCATTAACCATTGCCGCAAGCAAAGCCAGTAAACAAAGTATGCATTATATAAAGCACTATGGCAGACACTTTTATCAAACAAATACGGGGTGGATTTTAAGTGTGTGCTCCGCCTCTATTGGCGTACAGCTAGGCGGCCCTGCGGTTTATTTTGGTAAGCGTTTTAATAAAATGCGAATTGGAACCGAGCGACTCCCAAAAGCCGAAGACGTCCCTGTGATCATAAATAGATTAAATCAAGCGCGTGCATTTTGGCTGTTAGTCATTATCAGTATTGAGATATTAAAGCTGATTTAGTGGTTTTTAGCAGCCAAAATACGCGCACAAAAAAACCAGCCTAAGCTGGTTTTTTAGTTTTAACTGCGCTTACGCTACAGTAATGTTGGCAAACTTACGTTTACCTACTTGGTAAATAGCGGTCGTGCCTTTTGCTACTTCAAGTTTTGTATCAGTGATTTTAGCTTCACCGTTAAGTTTTACTGCACCTTGCTTAATCATGCGCATTGCTTCAGAGGTACTGGCTACTAAATTAGCTTCTTTAAGTAAGTTAGCAATTAAAATACCTTCTTCTGCAATGGTAATTGTCAGCTCAGGGATTTCATCAGGTAGCGCTTTTTTCTGAAAACGTTTGATAAAGTCATCGTGTGCGGCTTGCGCAGCTTCTTCACTGTGAAAACGTGCAATTAACTCTTTCGCCAGCTCAATCTTAATATCACGCGGGTTAGTGCCCTGCTCTACGCGTTGTTTTTGCGCTGCAATTTCTTCGATTGATAAGCTGCTTAGTAAGTCGTAATAGCGCCACATAAGTACGTCGCTAATCGACATTACTTTACCAAACATATCGTTTGGCGCATCAGTAATACCAATGTAATTACCAAGCGACTTAGACATTTTTTGAACGCCGTCAGTACCTTCAAGTAATGGCATCATTAATACTGTTTGAGGCTTTTGGCCTTCTACTTTTTGAAGCTCGCGGCCCATTAAAAGGTTAAAGCGCTGATCAGTACCACCAAGCTCTACGTCTGACTCAAGTGCAACCGAATCCCAGCCTTGTACGAGTGGGTATAAAAATTCGTGAATTGCAATGGGTTGTCCGTTGCCGTAACGCTTTTTAAAGTCGTCACGCTCTAGCATACGCGCTACAGTTTGATTAGCTGCAAGTTTGATCATACCTGCTGCGCCCAGGTTTTCCATCCACGAAGAATTAAACGCAACGGTGGTTTTAGCTGGGTCTAAAATCTTAAAAACTTGCTCTTTATAAGTCTCAGCATTGGCAAGTACATCTTCACGGGTCAGTGGTTTACGTGTTACATTTTTGCCTGTTGGATCACCAATCATGCCGGTAAAGTCACCAATTAAGAAAATAACCTCATGACCTAAATCTTGAAAGGTTTTCATTTTATTAATTAGTACAGTGTGACCTAAATGTAAGTCTGGCGCGGTAGGATCGAAACCGGCTTTAATTTTTAACTTTTTGCCCGACTTTAGTTTTTCAACTAATTCGTCTTCAATTAATATCTCTTCTGCACCGCGTTTTATCTCTGCTAGAGCGGTTTGTAAATCCACTGTGTATTACTCCAAAATTCTGCCAACGAAGGGGCAACTAGATGACTTGCTACATAAGGGTTTAAAACAGATTTAAACCAAAAGCACTTATGTTGCTAACATAACAAATTTCTACCTAATTAAAACAATTTTTTATGCGAATAATGCAACTAAACTCAATAAGCTTAGTCTCACTGTGTTAGGCAATTAGAAATGGTGTTTAAACGCCGATTTTAGCGCACTTTAGAATCAGTTTAAATCGATAAACTTAAACAACTATAAATTGTCATTTTACTAACATTTGCGGGGCTTTTAGCTTTATTTACTAGTATTCGTACCTTATTACGTATATCCTGCATTAATATATATTTTATTTTCACGACAGCAGAAAAGGCACGTTATGGTTCACGTGGTTAACACGCTTCCCAAAAAACACAAATTGCTTATTCTAGGTTTGGTTTCTGCTATTGTTGGCTTAGCCTTTCTTCCTTCAGAAAAAGCGACTGCATCCAAAGACAATAGTGCAAATGCACTAGAAATTGGTAAGCGTTACGAGTTACAAGTTAAAGTTGAAGACAACGAAAAATTAACTGAATTAAATTCGCCAGAAGCAGCAGAAAAGCTGCCAGAATACGACTTAGTCGATCATCAAGTTAAAAACGGCGATAATTTAGCAATTATCTTCAAGCGTGCTGGCTTTTCAGCGCAAACGCTTCACAAGCTAATTAACACCAATGCTGAAACACGCAAACTAACTAAAATTCACCCAGGTGAAATACTTAGTTTTGCAACAGCAGAAAACGGTGATTTAGCTCAACTTCGTTATGTTATTTCAAAAACAGATACTTTGTTTGTTACCTTAAATGACGAAGGTAATTACGACACATCAATAGATAGCAAAGAAATAGAAACACTGAGCAAAACAGCCGGTGGCGAAATTTCTAGCAGCTTTTGGACCTCAGCTATTGCTGCAGGCTTAAGCGAGCGCCAAATAATGAACTTTGCTGATATATTTGGTTGGGATGTGGATTTTGCCAACGATATTCGTAAGGGCGATCAGTTTGGGCTAATTTACGAGTCGCATTATGTTGATGGCGAGTTTATTGGCACTGGTAAAATTATTGCGGCAGAATTTATAAACCAAGGCCAGCGTTATGCGGCTATTCGCCATACCGACGGCAGCTTTTATACGCCTGAAGGGCGAAGCATGAAAAAAGCATTTTTACGTGCGCCAGTAAACTTTAAGTATATTAGCTCGAGCTTTAACCCACGTCGCTTACACCCAGTAACAGGGCAAGTAAGAGCGCACCGTGGTATTGATTACGCAGCACGTACAGGCACTCCGGTTGTAGCCTCGGGTAACGGTAAAGTAATTAAAGCAGGTTACAGTAAGTACAATGGTAACTACGTATTTATAAGCCATGGCACACAGTACGTAACTAAGTACTTACACCTTAACAAAAAGCTTGTTAAAACAGGCCAAAAGGTTAAACAAGGTGACAAAATTGGTACCGTGGGTTCTACCGGCCGTGTAACAGGCGCGCACCTACACTACGAATTTTTAGTAAATGGTGTACACCGTAATCCTAAAACCGTTAAGTTACCTAAGTCTGAGCCATTACCACGCTCTGAACTTGCTAAGTTTAAACCTATTGCCGAAAACTTTATTGCACAGCTTGAACGCAATCGCGAACTACAGCTAGCACTTAAGTAACGTATAAGTTATAGATACTAAAAAAGCCTTTGCAGGGTTAACCTGCAAAGGCTTTTTTGTGTTTTTTATTAATTAGTTCATTAATACATAAATTAGCTGTACGACTAAAGAAACCATAACCAGCGGCCAAATATATTTGCTGTATTTAGTTGCGCCATCCAACCCCATTTTACCTTGGTACTTTTCAAGCAAAGGTATCAGCACTGCTAAGGCGACAAACAAGCAAATTAAAATAACAAATATATTCATTCCTAAACCTTAATTATGGTAATTCATGGCCTTTGGCACTTACATATAATGCATACCAATGTTCGCGACTTAACGTAACATTTAGCGCACCGCATGACGCTGCAATACGCTCAACGTTCGTTGTGCCAATAATTGGCTGTATTAATGCAGGGTGGCGTAATAACCAAGCTAAAACAATTGCCTCAGGTGTTGTATCGTAAAGTGCAGCAAGCTTATTTACGAGTATGCTGGTATTTATGTCGGCTTGCGATGCATTTGTTAAATCGCCCCCTGTGTATAGCCCTTGGCATAAACTTCCCCAGCTTTGTATTTGAATATCAAAGTGGCGGCAATACTCTACACTGCCCGGTGTAAAGTTAAGATCTTTTCCATCTGCATTACCTGCATAAACGCCTTCATCAACAAATTGGTGTTTTTGTAAACTTGCTTCAATTTGGTTAGCAACAATTGGCATATCTAGGGCGTGTTGTAAAAAGTTCATTTGGTGCTGCTGCATGTTCGATACGGCAAAATTACGTACTTTGCCGCTTTCTTGAAGACAGCTAAATACTTGTGCAATTTCTTCTACTTCCATTAACGGATCAGGGCGATGAAGCATAAGCACATCAAGGTAATCGGTGTTTAAACGTTTAAGTGAACCTTCAACTGACTCTTCAATCCACTTGGCCGAAAAATCGTAACGCTTAGGGCCTTTATCATCTTCAAAACGTATACCGCATTTAGATTGAATATACATGTGCTCGCGAAGCTCTGGTCGCTCAGCTAGTGCTTGGCCAAATACCTGCTCGGCTTTGCCAAAGGTATAAATATCGGCGTGATCAAAAAAGTTAATGCCGCCAGCTATGGCTGCATCAATACACTCGTGAGTTTGCTTTAAGTGAGCCTTAGTAATGGCGTCTTTATTCCAACCGCCGCCTAGGCCCATACAGCCAAAAACGAGTCTACTAACATGAGGTAAATATTTTGCCAAAGGGGTGTGAAGCATGATGACTATCCTTATTAGTGTGCATAGCCCTCACTGTAAACAAAAACACGTCTGCAAACAAACTTTAATACGTACAGTTTTATAGGCATAAAAAAAGCGCAGTAAACTGCGCTAATCGGTTGGATTAAATCCTAAATACTAGCCAACAAGCGCCAGTAATATACCTGCGGCTACGGCACTTCCTAGCACCCCAGCTACGTTTGGCCCCATAGCATGCATAAGTAAAAAGTTATGTGGGTTATTCTCAAGCCCAACTTTATTAACTACACGCGCCGCCATCGGTACTGCCGATACACCCGCAGCACCAATTAAAGGGTTAATAGGTGTTTTAGAAAGCTTGTTAAGGCCTTTTGCCATAAACACACCCGACGCTGTACCAATAGCAAATGCCAGCGCACCGAGCACCAAAATACCAATGGTTTCTACAGTTAAAAACTGATCGGCCGCTAGTTTAGAGCCTACTGCCAAACCTAAAAATATCGTGGTTATATTAATAATTTCGTTTTGGGCACTGTTACTAAGCCTATCTACAACACCAGACTCACGCATTAAATTACCTAAACAGAACATGCCTACTAAGGGAATAGCCGCTGGTAAAAACATAGCGGTTAAGCTCAGTACCATTAAAGGAAATACTATTTTCTCTTTTTTAGATACTTTGCGCAGCTCTGGCATTTTAATAGCACGCTCATCAGGTGTAGTTAATGCGCGCATAATTGGCGGCTGAATAATTGGCACTAACGCCATGTAAGAATAAGCAGCAACCGCAATGGCACCTAGTAAATCAGGGGCAAGCTTAGATGCTAAGAATATGGCTGTAGGGCCATCGGCACCGCCAATAATGGCAATGGCTGAGGCATCTTGTAAGCTAAATTCAAAGCCAGGTACATAGTTTAATAAAATTGCCCCAAACAAGGTGGCAAAAATACCAAACTGCGCGGCTGCACCCAGTAATAACATACGCGGGTTGGCAATAAGCGCACTAAAATCAGTCAGCGCCCCTACTCCCATAAAAATTAATAAAGGGAAGATCCCCGTATCAATACCTACGTAATACACGTAATAAAGCAAACCACCTGGGTCAGAAAGCCCAGCAACCGGAATATTAGTCAGTATTGCGCCAAAGCCAATCGGCAGCAGTAATAGGGGTTCAAAGTTTTTAGCAATGGCTAAAAACAACAACAAACACCCTACCGCAATCATTATTAAGCCAGGAAACGTAAAGTTAGCAATGCCGGTAGCATGCCAAAGGTTTAAAAGACCTTCCATTAAAGCTACCCCTACACCATCGCTATAATTGCATCGCTCGTTGTCACAGCATCACCTTCAGACACTAAGACCTCAGCCACAGTACCTGAGTGCATTGCACGAACCTCGGTTTCCATTTTCATCGCTTCCATAATAACAACCACATCGCCTTCGTTTACGGCTTGGCCTGCTTTTACTTTTACTTTAAAAATATTACCTGCCAGTGGCGCATTCAGTGTTTCACCTGATGCAACCGATGCTGATTGTGGTAAGTGCTCTGAATCTTTTAGCGTTACCTCTTTAAGCTCGCCACCTTGCGCAACCACTACATCGTAAACTTTACCGTCAACTTTAACGCTGTATTGCTCAGCGCTAACACCTTTGTTACTTGCAGGTTTTGCTGCAGGCTTAGTGTTTGCATCATCAGCACTTGGCACTGCTTCAAAGGCATCTGGGTTGTTGCGATTTTTAATAAATTTAAGGCCAACCTGTGGGAATAATGCATAGGTAAGCACGTCATCTATTTGCTCATCAGCAAGTGTTAAACCTTGTTCTTGCGCTTCTTTTTGCAGCTCAGCTTCAAGCGATGCAAGCTCTGGGGCTATATTATCTGCAGGGCGACACGTAATAACCTCACTGCCATCAAGCACTCGCTCTTGCAGCTCTTTGTTCATAGGTGCAGGTGTTAAACCATACTCGCCTTTTAAAACACCGGCGGTTTCTTTGGTAATTGTTTTATAACGCTCACCCGTAAGCACATTTAGTACTGCTTGTGTGCCTACAATTTGCGATGTAGGAGTAACTAGCGGAATAAAACCTAAATCTTCACGCACGCGTGGGATCTCAAGTAATACTTCATTTAGCTTATCTGCTGCGCCTTGCTCTTTGAGTTGGTTTTCCATGTTGGTTAACATGCCACCAGGTACTTGTGCGAGTAAAATACGGCCATCAACACCTTTAAGGCTCCCCTCAAAGGCAGCGTACTTTTTACGTACATCTCTAAAATAAGCCGCTATTTCTTCTAGCTGGTTTAAATCTAATTCGGTATCGCGGGGCGTACCTTCAACAATCGCTACAATGGTTTCTGTAGCTGAATGACCGTAAGTCATACTCATTGAAGAAATTGCGGTATCAAGCATATCAATGCCTGCATCAATGGCTTTTTGATACGTAGCTGTACTTAAACCTGTGGTTGCATGGCACTGCATAGCAATAGGGATAGAAACGGTTTCTTTTAGCCCTTTAATAAGTTGCTCTGCATCGTATGGTTTTAATAAGCCTGCCATATCTTTAATACAAATAGAGTGACAACCTAAATCCTCTAGCTGTTTTGCAAGGGTTAACCACATATCAAGGGTATGCACAGGGCTTACAGTATAAGAAATAGTGCCTTGTGCGTGTGCTCCTACTTTTACAGCCGCTTTAATTGCCGTTTCTAAGTTACGCACATCGTTCATGGCGTCAAAAATACGAAATACATCTACACCATTTTTGTGGGCACGCTCTACAAACTTTTCTACCACGTCATCGGCATAGTGGCGGTAACCCAATAAATTTTGCCCACGTAATAGCATTTGCTGTTTAGTATTCGGCATTGCTTTTTTAAGGGCACGAATACGCTCCCACGGATCTTCACCTAAATAACGAATACACGAGTCAAACGTAGCGCCGCCCCACGACTCAATAGACCAATAACCGGCATCATCAAGTTTGCTAGCAATAGGTAGCATGTCATCTAAGCGCATACGGGTTGCAAGTAAAGACTGATGAGCATCGCGTAAAACAAGTTCTGTTAATTTTAATTTAGCCATGTGTGCCTCTTATTTATTATTTGATTTGTACTGAGCAATGGCAGCACTAATAGCAGCGATGTGCTCGTTTGGCACACCTTGAGATTTTAAAGATGGTGATTTAACCGGTATTGCAACTTCAGCCTCGTCAAAACGAGCAACCAATTTAGACATGAGTGACACAGCACCAATCAATATTGAAAGAAATACAAACACGCCCACCATGCCCGTCAGCATCAAGCTACCTGCGGTTGTGAGTACAGCTCCTATATCCATTTTTCTCCCCCTGCACTATATAGCGATATAAAAAACCGCTTTATTTAAATAATTATTCACCGAATGATAACAAAACTTTTAACTTTGTCCACCACCTGTCAATTGGTAAAACCAATTAAAATTAAACTAACATACAGTCACAATAGTTAACATAGCTAATACAGGGTTAAATTAGCTTAGATATAGATGATAAAAATAACCGTTATAGGCAAAGGTTATATGGTTAAACCCAAAAAAACTTAAAAACTATAAAAAATAGTAAGTTAAACGGCAGGTAAAAAATCAGCTTGGGCTAAAATGTAAATTGGTCTTACCAGGACTAGTAAAGAAGCGCGCAAAAAATATTTATTTTTTCACTCTCTTTACAATAGTGTGAATAAGTTACATCGTTAAACGTAAAACTTACCAATCCTAAATTTACAACTCTCGCTCAAAAAACATAACATATTGAAAATTAATAAAATTAAACTCTGGCACGCAACTGGCATTATTACTTTCGAACGAATTTGATAACCAAGGAGAAAACAATGTTACGCTGGACAATTACATTTTTAGTTATTGCTTTAATCGCTGCAGTGTTAGGTTTTGGTGGTATCGCAGGTGCCGCAGCTGGTATAGCAAAAATTATATTCTTTATCTTTTTAGTACTTTTAGTGATTTCTTTAGTTTCAGGTGCGCTGCGCGGTAAATCGCCCAGGTAGCTACTAACATACTTAAAACACTAAACAATCAACATATACAAGGAATTACATTATGAACTCAACAACTTTAAAAGCAGCACTAATCGCCGTATTTGCAGGTTTCTTTATGATGGGTTGTGAAGACAACCACGCAGAAGAAGCAGGTGAGCGTATTGATGAAGCAGTAACTGACGTGCAAAACTCTGTTGAAGATGCATGTGAAAATGTAAAAGAAGGCGTTAACGCAGAAGAAACTAACTGTTAATCTGTTTGGTAACGTAAAAAACGGCTTTTAATAAGCCGTTTTTTTGTGCGCTAATAAAAAGCGGCTTCTAACTCTTATAATGCATAGCCTACATTAACGGGTGTGATTTTTACGCTAGCTTGTTAAAATAGCGAAAACTATTACTTATTAGCAATTATGGCACTGACCACCACTTACACACTCGATAAACCCTACTACTACGAATGCTTTGACGAGTCCCACTCTTATAGTAAAGCAGCCAAGCCAAAGTATTTTTTGCTGGCATTACTGGTGTGCTTAGGTTTAATTAGTATTTACGCTATGGACGATCATTACCTAGGTACATTTTTAATAATGCTAGGTGTATTAGAATGCGTTGCCTTTTATTACCGCAGGCCTTGGTGGGTTACGCGCCAAATGTTTAGTCGTGCTTCGGGCTCAACGGTTACTCTTTCGTTTACCGATGACGCTATTAGCACCGAAAACCACTATAAAAGCCATACATTTAAGTGGGCAGAAATAACCCATATTATTAAAACCAACCACGGCTACTTAGTGCACCATAATAAAGGTATGCAATATATTTCTAGCAGTGTATTAACCGATGAAATGCGCGATTTTATAAACAAAAAAGCCACTCAGTGAGTGGCTTTTGGTATAGCTAAGTGCATTACTCAGCTAAGTATACGTGTTGATTAAGCATTGCCCGGATTAGGGTTAGACTTTTCAGCTTGTATACGCATGTAAATCTCTTCACGATGCACTGAAACGTCTTTAGGTGCGTTAACACCAATTCGAACTTGATTTCCTTTAACACCTAATACAGTAACAGTTACTTCGTCACCAATCATTAGGGTTTCACCTACTCTACGAGTTAGTATTAGCATTCTCTTGCTCCCATGTTCCAATAAATTATAAGATTCCGCTTGACCATTTTAATGAAAAATTGATTGAAAAGTAAGTAAAAACTCCCAAACTATCCATTTTCTGTTAAAAATTCTGAGTGTAACGCTCTTACTGCTAGTTCTAAATACTTCTCGTCAATTAAAACCGATACCTTGATTTCAGACGTCGATACTAAAACTATGTGTATGCCTTCTTGCGCCAATGCATCAAAAAATTGATGCGCTACACTACTGTGAGACTTCATTCCTATGCCAACAGCCGACACTTTTGCAACTGTTGTATCACTAGAAATGCTATCAGCCTGCAGATTTACCTGTTGTTGAGTTAGTAAATCGTGTGCTTGCAAATAGTCATTTGAATGCACAGTAAAAGCATAGTCTATTTTTTCAAAGTTATGATTAACTTGACTAATCATATCTATTTCGATGCCATTTTCTGCAAAAAGTTTCAAAATTTTTGTAAGAGAATGAACACAGTATGGTACGCCATGTACCTTTATCAAGCATTCGTCACGATTAAACGCAATCCCCGACACAACCTTAGTTGGCATATCGCTCTCCTCAAAACTTATTAGCGTTCCTTCATCGGGCTCAAAACTCGAAAGCACCCTTAGCGGCATTTTATGATTACCAGCAGACTCAACAGCACGAATATGCAATACTTTTGCGCCTAAGCTTGCCAGCTCTAGCATTTCCGCAAACGTTATATGGCGCATTCGCTGCGCGTTTGGTTCTACACGAGGATCAGTAGTGTATACGCCATCAACGTCGGTATAGATCTGACATTCATCGGCTTTTATTGCCGCGGCTATTTCTACCGCAGAGGTATCGGTGCCGCCGCGTCCAAGGGTTGTAATATTGCCCTCTACATCGCGCCCCTGAAAACCGGCAATAATCGCAACCCGATTATGCTCAAGCTCATGCTTTAAACGCGTCGCAGCAACCTCTTCAATACGGGCTTTACCAAACATGTTATCGGTTTGAATATTAACCTGATCGGCTAGTAGGCTTACAGCCGAATGGCCACGTTTTATAATAGCCATAGCAAGGAGCGAAACAGAAACCTGTTCTCCAGTGCTAATAAGTACGTCTAATTCTCGGCTACTCGGGCGAGTATCTATTTGCTTGGCGAGGTTAATTAAGCGGTTGGTTTCTCCCGACATGGCCGAAAGAACCACAACCACTTGATGACCTTGCTGCTTAGTTTTAACAACAAGGTCGGCGACCGCTTCTATTCGCTCAATAGAGCCAACCGAAGTGCCGCCAAACTTTTGGACAATAAGTGCCACGTAAGCTTAAACTTTCTCACTTACCCAGGCAGTCACGCTTTCAAGCGCGGCGTTTAGGTTTTCAGGCTGTGAACCACCCGCTTGTGCCATATCAGGACGACCGCCCCCTTTGCCGCCTACTTGGCCTGCCATGTGGTTTACAAGCTCACCGGCTTTAACTTTACCGGTTAAATCTTTCGTTACACCGGCAATTAGGCTTACTTTTTCGCCGCTGGCAACACCCAGTGCAATAACACCTGAGCCAATCTTGTTTTTAAGATCGTCAACCATACCTCGAAGCGCTTTAGATTCAGTTCCTTCAACGTTTGCCACTAATAGCTTAACGCCATTAATTTCAACAATCGAATCAAGTAAAGACGCGCCCGCTGCACTGGCTAGTTTATCGTTAAGCTGTGCAATTTGCTTTTCAAGGCCTTTAGACTTTTCAAGAAGCGCAGTTACTTTTTCAAGTACCGATGCGCTATCACCTTTTACCAGCGCCGCTACATCGTTTAGCTGTTTTTCTTGCTCGCTTACATACGCCACTGCATCTGCGCCTGTTACTGCTTCAATACGGCGTACGCCTGCAGCAATACCGCTTTCAGATACAATTTTAAATAAGCCAATATCACCCGCGCGCTCTACGTGCGTACCGCCACACAGTTCAATTGAGTAATCGCCAATGGTTACTACGCGTACTTCATCGTCGTACTTTTCGCCAAACAGCGCCATTGCCCCTTTTGCTTTAGCGTCATCAATCGCCATAAGCTCAGTGTTTAGGGCAAAGTTACGACGAATTTCATCGTTAACTACACGCTCAATTTCACGTAGCTCGTCTTTAGTAACCGCTTCAAAGTGTGAGAAGTCAAAACGTAAACGTTCAGGCTCAACCAGCGAGCCTTTTTGGCTTACGTGTTCACCTAATAATTGGCGCAGAGCTTCGTGTAAAATATGCGTAGCTGTGTGATTTTTCTTAATACGTTCACGGCGTTCATCATCAATAGTTGCATCTACTTTATCATTAACCGCAATGCGCCCTTGTACGCTACCGTGGTGTGCAAACGCATTACCCAGTTTAGTAGTGTTAGTCACTGTAAACTCGCCACCTGCAACAGTAATGGTACCGGTATCGCCTGTTTGGCCACCAGATTCTGCATAAAATGGCGTATGGTTAAGTACAACAATGCCTTGTTGGCCGTCTTCTAAAATAGAAACCGACTCACCATTTGCAAACACTTCTACTACTGTAGCGCTGTAATGTGTGCTGTCGTAGCCTTTAAACTCAGTGTGTTTTTCTGACTTTAATTGCTCGTTGTAATCGGCACCAAATTTACCAGCTTGCTGCGCTGTTTTACGCTGTACCGCCATGCACTCTTCAAAGCCTGCATGGTCTATTGTCATTTGGCGCTCACGGGCTACATCGGCCGTTAAATCAGCAGGGAAACCATAGGTGTCGTATAATTTAAATACTAAGTCACCAGGAATAACATCGCCTTTAAGCTCGCTTAGGCTTTCTTCTAAAATAGCTAAGCCACGCTCAAGGGTTTTACCAAATTGTTCTTCTTCAATGCGCAGTACTTTTTCGATAATTTCTTGCTGCTTTGCAAGCTCTGGGTAGGCTTGGCCCATTTGTTCAATAAGCGCTGCAACCAGTTTATAGAAAAACGCACCTTGTGCACCAAGCTTGTTACCATGGCGCACTGCACGACGAATAATACGACGCAATACATAACCACGGCCTTCGTTTGATGGCATAACACCATCAGAAATTAAAAACGCACACGAACGAATATGATCCGCAACAACGCGTAGCGATTTATCGTTTAAATCTTGTGCGTTAGTTACACTTGCCGCAGCTGCAATTAAGCCTTGGAACAAGTCGATTTCGTAGTTTGAATGCACGCCTTGTAAAATAGCAGCAATACGCTCAAGGCCCATACCTGTATCAACAGATTGTTTAGGCAGCGGCTCCATAGTACCGTCGCTTTGACGGTTGTACTGCATAAATACAAGGTTCCAAATTTCGATAAAGCGGTCGCCATCTTCTTCAGGCGAGCCCGGAGGACCACCCCAAATGTGCTCACCGTGATCGTAAAATATTTCAGAACACGGACCACATGGGCCAGTATCGCCCATTGACCAAAAGTTATCTGAGGTAGCAATACGAATAATACGATCTTCGCTTAGGCCAATATCATTGTGCCAAAAGCCAAATGCATCTTCATCGTCGTGGTAAATAGTAACAAGTAGTTTTTCTTGTGGTAATTTAACAACCTCAGTTAAAAACTCCCACGCAAACTTAATTGCGTCTTGTTTAAAGTAATCGCCAAAACTAAAGTTACCTAGCATTTCAAAAAATGTATGGTGACGCGCTGTGTAACCTACGTTTTCTAAATCGTTATGTTTACCACCAGCACGCACACAACGCTGTGCACTTGTAGCACGCGTGTAAGGGCGAGTTTCGGCGCCTAAAAACACATCCTTAAAAGGAACCATACCGGCATTGTTAAATAACAACGTGGCATCGTTACCCGGAATAAGTGAAGCCGATTGGACAATTTGGTGCTGTTTGCTGGCAAAAAAGTCTAAAAACTGTTGCCTAAGTTGTGCCGTAGTCATGTGCTGCATGTGAAAATCTCACCTGTATTTACTGTGCTTGCATTGCAAAATCAATTTGTTCGTAGCTAAATCCTCGGTACATTAAGTAGCGCACGCGCTTAGCTTTATCTTTGTACTCGAGGTTGGCCGGTGTAGTTGAATACTTTTTGTTGTACGCTTCCTGCGCAAGCTCAAACCAGTCTATTTCAAGCTCTTCAACCACTCTTTCAAGTAGTGAACGGTCAATCCCTTTGCCTATGGCTTCGCTTTGAATGCGCTTTAAGCCATGGCCTTTAAAAATGTGTTTTCTGACAAACCCTTCGCAATAGCGTTGCTCGTTAATAAAATTGTGCTCTTCGCACCAATTAAGCAGGGTTTCTATAAACTCGTCGCTGGCTTCTTTTTGCTGAAGCTTAAAGGTTAACTCGCGGCGCGAATATTCTTGGCGCCCAAGTAACCACAGTACATAGTTTTTAAGCTTTTGTTTTAACTTATCATCCATTAAGCGTCAAAGCGCCCGCTTTGTTCACTGCTAAGTGGTTTAACATTACTATCGTCACTTGGCGGTACAACTGGCATAAAAATAGCCTGATAAGATACAAAGAAACTAATGTAGCAAATTGGCATTAAAATCAACAGCGGTAAGAACGATAAGAACATAGAAAGCGCCATAAATAACACACAAATAATGCCAAAAACACTCAATGCGAACAGGTTATGATAAAAAACCAATAGCGAATTTTTAAGCGCCGTTAAAATGCGTTTTTCTTTACTAAAATAAATAAGCGGTACCGCGTAAGCAAACGCCATTAAATACACCGCCATTGCCACTAAAAATAGCACCACACTGGCGCCCGAAATACTATTTAAGGTTTGCTCAAGCGCAATGTTAGGATCAAGCCCCTCTTGGCTCATAATAGCTACTGCATCGGCAAATAGGCCATTAGCTAACAAGGCCATTAAAATACCCGCCCCCATTTGGTAAAGCGCTAAACGTAGCAGCCCTAAACGGTTACCTTTTGCGCTAAAGGGTTTGAGTATGTCGGCCAGCATAATTTTACCGCCTTGCTGCTTGCTAAGTACCGCTTGGTAAAAACCGGCGGTTAAAAAAGGCGTGGCAAGTGCCGCAACAACTTGCAGCAAAGGTAAAAATAACGACAGTATGCCCACTATGCCTATTAATAAGTGCATAACTACAAAGGTAAATGGCTGGGTTTTAAAAATATGCCAACCGGCTTTAAACCACTTTAGCCCGGCATCGGCTTTAAAAATTCGTAATTCGTTAGACATACAGGCTCTTAAATTAAACAAAACACGCCAAGTATAACTTGGCGTGAGGGGGGATTAACAGACACTACATGATTAAATAGTTAAGGTTTTTTAATTTTTTTAATATCTAACATATGTGCGCCGTGTTTTATTTTGGTTTCTAGGTAAGCTTTGTTACCTGTAAGGCCTGCTTTAATATGCGCATGGGTACCAATAACGGTGTCTACTTCAATGCCGGCATCTTTTAATGCATTAAGCTTTTTAGGGTTATTGGTCATTAATTTAACGTGGCTTAAATTAAGTGCGTTGAGCATTAATACCGCGTCCGAAAAATCACGTAAGTCGTCAGCAAAGCCTAAGTGGTTATTAGCCTCGTAAGTGTTCATACCTTGAGATTGCAGCACGTAAGCATCAATTTTATTATATAAACCAATACCTCGGCCCTCTTGGCGTAAATACAATAACACCCCGCCTTGGTCGTGCATCATTTCAATACACTCATTTAACTGCTCGCCACAATCGCAGCGCGATGAATGAAACACATCACCGGTTAAACACTCAGAGTGCATGCGAATAAGCGGCACATTTTGATTTACATCAGCATTGTTAAATACAAACGCAACGTGTTCTTGGCCGTCTTTTAAGCCACTAAAAGACACTATTTCTGCGGGAATATCACTATTTTTGCCAACATTAAGCTGGGCTCTTGCTCTTACTTGCGCCACGACAAATCCAAATAATTAAATAACTACGACACCATAAGGTGATAATATCACAAATGTTTAAAGTTAGATCGTAGTACACTAGGTTTATGGCAAATATATGGCGATTACACAGCCTATTTTCAATCTTAATATGCAATAAACTCCCACTACCTAGGGCTATTTCCCCAAAACAATGACAAACTTGTACGCATTTGCTATTTTAATTTTATTACTTTTACCACGCTGCTTATACATTAAGTTAATACACCGCACCTATAAAAAGCTAAAACGGTGTTACCTAGTTATCTCAGCAGGCACTTTTAGCACAGTTTAATGACGAAAATTAGTTACAGCTTAGTGCACATGGGTATTAGGTAATTAGTTAGTTTTATAAGTAAACGCCCACACAAAGAGTAATGAAAACCATTATCACTTGTGGTATTTTGTTTCTAGATTGAACACTAATAGGGATTATTATGAAAGCACAACACCTCGCCTTAGTTATCGGATTAACCTTTACGGCTTTTGCAAGCCAGGCCAATGCAAGCCAAGTAAGCGATGATAAAGCCGCCTTTTCTGATGCATACCAAAGTTATTTAACGGCTGTTAAAAAAGACGAAAACATAGAGCAAGCAGCTAAACATGCCTATTTTACAGGCCTTGCGCTTTATGGTGATAAAAGTGATAACACCGCAAGCCTTGCTATTAATTACGCCAAAGCAATTACAGCGCCGCGCTCTACCAACGACAAAAAAAATGTATCAGAGCAACGCTTCGAACTTTACTCGCAAGCCTATACAATACTGGCAAATAACCACGGTAAAAATGCAATAGAAACAATCGATGCCCTAATAGGCAAGGCTGAAAACACCCGCTCGGCCTATCAAGCCGATAACGATTACGAGCGTGTAATTGAGATTGCTAAAACACAAAACAACCCTAAATTCGTTGCCGACATGCAGTTTGAAGCAGCCTCGCTGTTAGCCAAAAAATTTGCTCATAAAAAATACCATAAAGCTAAAACACTGCTTAACCAAGCCGATGACTACTACCGTAATAACCTAGACGACAACACCGTAGAGCGCATTAAAGCCGACTTTTTAATGGCGTCGTTTGCTCAAGGTAAGAAAAAATACAATGAAGCCATTGAACGACTAAACCATGTTGTATCGGTATTTGATAACAACTTAAGCTTTGATCACAGCGCTGAGCTTACTGCGCACTCAAAGCTTGTTAACCTTTATGAAAAAACAGGCCAAAGCGAACAAGCCACTAAGCATTGTTTAGCAATTGCTAAAATGGTGCCGTGGAAAAAAACACAAGAGCAAACACCTATATACCGCAAAAACCCTGAGTACCCACCAAACAAAGCGCGCCAAATGCGAGACGGTATTGTCGTTGTTGAATTTGACGTAGATACCGCAGGCTTTGTTAAAAACCCAGAGGTAGTTAGCTCACAAGGGGGGAAAGAGTTTGAAAGGTCGGCACTTACAGCACTTAAAAAGTGGCGTTATGCACCAAAATTTGAAGACGGCCAACCCGTTGTTGCAAGCACTCAAGTACAGCTCGACTTTAAAATAGCCAGATAACACGCAAGATATTATAGCGTCTTTTTGTTCAGGTAGTTTTACTCAAAGCTTTGCGAGTATTTTATCGCTTGCGGCTTCAATTAAATCGAGCACATTTTCAAAGCCATCATCGCCGCCGTAGTATGGGTCGGGTATGGCGCTTTGGCTTTGCTCGCCGTATTCTAAAAACAATGCCAGCTTGTAATGTAAATGGGTGGGGCATTGCGCTTTTAAGTCAGCTAAGTTTTGTGTGTCGGCCGCTAAAATTAAATCAAACTCAGTAAAATCGCTGCTGCGCACTGGGCGCGAAAATATACCTTTAAAGCTATAACCGCGTTTTTCGCCTGCAGCCATTGAGCGGCTATCTGGCGTTTTACCTTCGTGGTAGCCAAAAGTCCCTGCCGAGTCTACCTTAACCTCAACACCTAATTTTTTAGCGCGCGCTTTTAACACCGCCTCTGCTGTGGGCGAGCGGCAAATATTACCTAAACACACTATCAGTACTTTTTTCATTAAGGCTCCTTTAGCTAATTTAACCACCTAGGCTTTAAAACTGTTTTAATATAGCCTCGTTATAGTCATCGGCATTTAAAGTCAGGTTATACTTGGCCGCCACACTATCAAGCTCCGCTTGTTTTATAGCTAACTCGTCCATAGTAATGGTGTTATCGTCAAGCTGCCATAAAAGCCGTGAGCCCGCATAACTATAATGAATCGCTAATAATGCATCGGCATTACCCTCGCGCCCTGCCGCTTTTAGCTTTGGCATTTTGCGGGTTATTTTATTAAGCGCTTGTTTAAGCTCCCACACATATACCACCTCGGTCATAAAACTATGGGTACGGTATTTATTTAACAGCCAGCCAATGGCCAAACTTGTTATAACAACACCGGTTAAATTCCAATGAAAATGGCTCCCGCTTTCATCAGGAAACAACGCAATTAACGTTTGCGATATAGCTAAGCTGCCAACAGCTAAACCCGCCGCACACCCAGCAATTACCCTATTTAAATGTTTGCGGTAACGAGCTTTATCTATTTGTATGAGTTGCATAACAGCCTAAAAAATTAATAAGTAAAAATATAGCGAACGCTATTGTAACTAAACCCCGCAATTTTTATAAAATTATTTAACCCCTTTTTGATTTGCCCCCCGTTATAGCTTTTAAACAACCCAATAAGTTTACTCGGAGCGGCTTATGCACACACTTGAAGTACCCAATAATTCAGCATTTATTAAAACATCAACCGCCGTTATTGGCGGCGCAGTAATGACCTTTGCCGCCTTTGCATTTATGCAATACTTAATTAGTGGCGAGCAGCGCGCACCTATAAAACTCGGCGAGGATATTATTGTAGAGATTTTTCAGGCACCAGAGGATTCACAAGTAAGGCATATACAAAAAATACAGCCACCACCGCCTGTGCCAAAAACGCCGCCTAAAGCGCCACCAATCGATACCTCAAACGACCCTGTAATAGCGATTAACGAATTAACACCAATCACTATTGATGATTTTGGAGATGATATAAATAGCACGATTAACCGCCCAACAGGCGATGCAACCCCCATAGTGCGCATAAATCCAAAATACCCAACATCTGCTGCGCGCAATGGCATAGAAGGCTGGGTACAACTCAGCTTTAGTATTTCGCCCACCGGCGAAGTAATAAACCCAGTGGTAATAAACGCCGAGCCCAAACGCACCTTTGACCGCGAAGCAATAAGAGCCATAAAACGCTGGAAATATCGCCCCAAAGTAATAGAAGGTGTGGCACAATTACAAACAGATCAAACCGTACAGCTCGATTTTAAATTAGATAACTCTATTTAACGGACTAAACGCCTATGCTACTCAGTATTAAGTCATGGTTATTTGAAACGCCAAGCAAGGATTGCATGGCAAGTTACGCAAAAAGTGGCGACAACCGCCACTTAGAGCAGCTTATTTCCCTATACAGTAACGATTTATATCACTACCTAGTGACGCAATCTAATACGCATTTAGCATACGACGTAAGCCAACAAACCTGGCTAAAAGTAATCGAAAAACGCCACCTTTACCAAGCGCAAACCACGCCAAAAGCGTGGTTATTTAAACTCGCGCGCAACACATTAGTAGACGAATACCGCAAACAACAGCGCTTTGTAGAGCTTGACGAAAACACCCACCTACCCGCGCAGCAAAATGAGCAAGGTAATAACAACAGTATTAGCAATATAAATTACCAAGCGTTCGATAGCGCACTCAAGCAACTGAGCTTTGTACAGCGCGAAGCCATTACCTTACAACAAGAAGGCTTTAGCCTCGCCGACATAGAGCTTATAACGCAAAGCAACCATGAGAGCGTAAAAACAAGGCTGCGCTATGCCAAGCAAAACCTTAAACGTTTATTAGGAGCAAACAATGAACAAGCCTGATGAGCAGTTTGATCAAAAGCTCACTCAACACTACAAAGAGCGAAAAGCACGCACTACACTCAGCGCTTCCCAGCAAAAAGCGTTACTTAATAATGCCAGCCATAAAAAGCCCTCAAGGCTTAGTTTTACGCTACAGTTAACCAGCCTTGCCTGCGCACTGGGCGTATTCGCCTTTATTGTGTTTGATAGTAACGAGGGCATTAACCACGCACCTAAAACCGTACTTAATACCATCGATATTCACAACTACTCAATTATTAAAACCCACGAAATAACCCCATCGGGCAGTTACACAAGCGCCATTACCGAGCAAAAACACGCACTCGATACTCAACACGCTAATAGCTTGCGCTTACACCAACAACGCCACATAGAATACGGCACGCTCGTAAAGGTTGATAACGACTGGTACATAGCCAGCTGTAATGACGAGGTACTGGTGCAAATTAAGCAGTCACTGCTCAGTGATTTAAAGGGAAGGCACGCAGTGGAAAGTAATATAAATACCGGTGATATGCTGGCTATGGCACATAACGGCAAAGGGCAGATTATTGCACTTAAACATGCGGGTGCTGGAGTTAGGCAGTGTGGGGTTTAGGTGGTTTGTCTCAGTTAAGGTTGGTGGTAATTTAGATAAATATTACCACCGAGAACACAGAGGCGCTTCGCGCTGCACAGAGGTAGTTAACTATCGCCCATGTAGTCTAGTGGTGAGGAAAGCTCTATAAAATCACGATATTGCTCTTTAGATATTTTGTTGTATTCATCTTTGTTATAGATATAGTTAAGCCATAATAAAGTAACTTCTGGAGAAGTTTCTATTTTATGCTGTGCTAGGTTCTTTTCTGCGTTTTGCAACTCAGTTAAACCGTCATCGCTATCAAAAATCAAAACATCATAAGGATTTGATTCTGAGATAAAAATACTGCAAAAAATATTCTCAATAAATTTAGATAGTGAAATAGGATAATTTCCCTCAAAGTACTTATTATCTTTTGGAACGAAACGGCCGTTATGGAATTGAGAGGTGTATGACTGTGGATCAATAAAATAGATTATCTCGGCTAATAAATACTCTTCTGATATATCCCCTTGTAAGAAGTCAGCTAGGCTAATATCTATGATCTTATTTTCATCACCTCGTTCTGTTCTTTTGAACCTACCATTTATTATCTCCTCATAAAGTGGGTGGTTTTTTTCATGGATACAAAACAAAATAGCGAGCACAAGAACATCTACTTTTTTGCCACTTGGTAAATTAATAATAATGGCAGTAATACGTTCAGTAATTTGAATAGCTGTTCTTGCTGACACCTGAAAGGCATCTAATACAACTGAGATATTAGCTAAAGTGGTTTCGGACGTTTTGGTACGAGGGAGTAGCTCAATATTTTTACTTTCTAAATACGCAGTTTCAAATTTAGTTGTATCACTATGTACTGATAAAAAATCCTTCAAAGCAGGACGCTTTAAACTGTAACGACTATTAAAAAAACGGCCTAAATAAACCTTAGCGTCAAACCCTTCACCGTATATTGATTTTATTGTATGTTGAAGCTGATCGGTATCCGTAGCCACAACAAATACGATACCTTTTACATTAAAAATATGTTTAATCGCCTCTAGCATTTCTACTGCATAACTTGGGCGACAACGGTCTAATTCATCAATAAAAATAAATATAGGTAACGACTTATCTTCCTGCTCTTCAAACTTATTTACCCAATCAGCTAACTTAGATTTTATTACTTCAATACTTTTGTTTTTAGCTTCATGATCTTTAATTAAGTTTTGTGCAAGCGCCTTTACAGCAGGCGAAAAGTCGCTGCCCGTCGGCTTATTAGAGTTTTGATTTTGGTCATTTTCAGTTTCATCATCAGAAAATAGTAATGTGTGTAACTCATCTAAATCGATGCCTGATATTTTTTTAGTTAGGCCTTGTGCGATAGCAGGTGCAACGGCCTTAAACATAGAAACTGCACTTTTAGGTATGGTTATATTAAACTTAGCCTGACGTTGAAGCTGCTTGATGATACCTGCAATTACAGTTAAAAATGGGTCGTCTGAATAGTCTTGCTGCCATGCATCAATATATACAACAGGAAAATCTACTATTAATTCTCGTGACCAACGCTTAAGAAAATAGGTTTTACCTGCCCCCCATTCAGCATTAAGATTTAATACATAGTTTTTCTTTTGCTCATCATCAGGCCTACTTTCGTCATAACCTTCTTGAGCCAATAGCCTTGATAAGAAAGTGGCGTAGCGAGCTCTATCTAATTTATCTGCAGGAAAATATTCCTCTAATGGTGGCTTAGTTGCTTCACTCCAATTAAATTCTTTCATTTAATTCCTTTTAAGTAGTCTTTTTTCATAGTGCGATATAAAACGATCGCCGCTGAGTTCTCCGAGCTAACGCCCAACGCGCCAGCAAGCTTTACGCCTACAACAAACACTACATATAACTAACTTTAGTGTGCTCATTACATTGGTGATACGTTGGGTTTCGTGTCACTCAACCCAACCTACGTCGCTAATATCTTGTAAATTATCGGTAATGGTTACTGCTTTAAAAGCCGTTGTTCTGGATTGTGTAAGTACTTTAAGCCGATGGTCACTATACGTGTATGTACCATTGTTATAACGCGTAGTTGAACATTACCAATAACCACAATTGAGCCTTTACTGATTTCTCCTGAGAGCTTTTGGTTGATCACCTCTTCCAAGCTTATGCCCTCTGGGGCGTCTATTTTCATGTGATATGAGTAAAATATATCGCCTACTAGCGTAACCCCTTTCACTTTAAGTTCGTTGCGCGCTAAGTGACTGTCTTGGTGGTTTGTTTTATCGGTTGCTGTAAAAACTAAATCAACAAAAGGTCTGTTAGCGGGTTTTAAAACAACAAATAAATGATCGTTTGGTTTTAATTTAGTAGAGCCGCGTGGCGGTATGATTGAAGGCCCTCGTGTGATCATGGCTACAACTACACTTTCTGGTAGTGCAGCATGTGACAAACTGCGCCCAGAAACGCGAGAAACCTCACTTAACGTATACTCTACAATTTCTATATCAATATCGTTTAGGGCGGTAATTTCGAGCGTTGCAGCTGCTAAATCGGGTGGCGGCTCTATTAAACTTAACTTTTTAGCCATCCAAGGCATAGTTGAGCCTTGCAACGTGGCCGAGATTAACACCACGAAAAAAACCACATTAAAAATAAGCTCCGCCCCTGAAAGGCCAAACAACAGTGGGAATATAGCTAAAATAATCGGCACTGAGCCTCTTAGCCCCACCCAAGATACAAATAAAGTTTCGCGATTATTAAAGCCAAATAATTTCAAAATTGGCGCTACCGCTAGTGGGCGAGCAACAAAAATAAGTGCCAGTGCAATTAACAACCCTTCTAACCATACATCAACCAACGACGAGGGATTAATTAAAAGCCCTAACACAACAAACATGGTTATTTGCCCAAGCCACGCTAAACCATCGTGAAACAGAAAAATGCCGCGTTTATATACAAATTTACTGTTACCTAAAATAACGCCAGTTATAAATACAGCTAAAAAGCCACTGCCGCCAAGCGTTGCAGAAAGGCCAAAAGAAAGCAGCCCAAATGCGGTTACCATTACTAAATACAAACCTGATGCGTTTAATTTTATTCGATTAATAAACCACACCGACACCTTACCAATTAAAAACCCACAAACGGCGCCTACGCCCATTTGCTGGGCAAATAACTGCAGTAAACCCAGCCCTATTGGCATGTCGTTCACTAGCATTTCGAGCAAACCAACCGTTAAAAAAATAGCCATTGGGTCGTTCGAGGCGCTTTCTATTTCAAGGGTTGATTTAAGCTTTTTATTTAGGTGAATACCGGCGCTTCGTAAAAGTGCAAATACGGCTGCGGCATCTGTAGAGCCCACAATAGCGCCCAGCAAAACACCTTGTAATACGGGTAGGTCTAAAATATAAGTGGCGACAAGGCCGGTAATTACAGCCGTTAAAAGCACCCCGACCGTTGCTAAAGCCGAAGCAGGTTTCCACACTTGTTTAATTGAACTGGTTGGCGTTTGTAGCCCACCATCAAATAGAATAATAGCCAGTGCTAGCGTGCCCAGAGCATGCGCCGCCTCTGCGTTATCGAATGATATGCCGGCAATACCGTCTTCACCTGCAAGCATGCCCACCAGTAAAAATAGCACCAGCACGGGTAAGCCAACGCGCGCAGATAGCTTGCTCGAGATAACCCCTAGTAAAATTAAAATGGCACTAACAAGAATGATATTATCTATTACAAACATAGTGTGGGTTTACAGCCTTGTATAAGTTAAAAAGTAAGAATTTATAGCTATTAAAAAGCTTAAAGCTCATGCTATACAATAACCTAAAAAATATAAATACGGGTACTTAACTGCATATTTAAAACAAAAAAGCCTGCGATTAAGCAGGCTTTTGAGTATTTAAACGAGCAAATTTTATAACACTATTATGCTTGTTACTAAGTACGCTATAAACGTCAGTGCGCCGCCAAATAACGCATACGGTAGCTGCGTTTTAACGTGGGTGAGTAAGTCACACCCCGAGGCGAGTGCCGATACGGCGCTGGTGTCGGATATAGGGGAGCAGTGATCGCCAAATATACCGCCGCCTAAAATAGCGCCCACCACCAGTGAAGGTGGCAAACCGAGCGCTTGAATAAGCGGTACGCCAATAGGAATAAGTATGGCAAATGTGCCCCACGATGTACCTGTAGTAAACGACATAACCGCGCCGGTTAAAAACAGCACTGGTACAATTAAGTAAATAGGTAGGTAATCGCCCACTAGTGATGCGACAAATACGCCCGTGCCTAGCTCTTTTAAGCTTGCGCCCAGTGTAAGTGAAAGCAATACAATGCTCACCAGCGGTAATAACTCGCCCATGCCTTTAAAGCCGGTGTCGACTAATTGATGGTGAGTAAATTGGCGCGAGCTAATCATTAAAACATATGCAACCACAATGGCTAATACCGTTGCGTATAAAACCGATTTAGAGCCGCTGCCTTCTGCAAGTACGCCGTTGCCGGTGTAAAACATAAAGCCTACCATGCTCACAATTAAGGTAAGTAATGGCACGAGCATGTAACGCGCTTTAGAGCCTTTTACTTCTTCTTTTAGGTCGGTTTTTTGCAGCTCTAGCTTTTGCTCGGCTTCTCTCATTGGGCCGTGTACTTTATCAAACGCGATAGTGTAAAACACAATGACTAGCGTGATAATGGCGTAAAAGTTGTACCCTACGCTGCCCCATAAAATAGAAACCGCCGATTCGCTTAGCTCGTAATTGCCAAGTAAACCCAGTACAAATGCGCCCCAACCGTTAAGTAATATTAAAATACACACCGGTGCACTGGTACTATCAATAATATAAGCAAGACGCGCTCGGCTCATTTTAAACTTGTCGAACAAGCCGCGCGATACAATACCTGAGGTTAATACGCTGAGGTTTGACTCTATAAATACTGCGATGCCGGTAAACATGGTTAAAAAGCCAACTTGGCGCTTACTTTTTGCAATGCCTTTATTCATAAGCATATTAACGGTGGCTGCTACGCCGCCAGATTCGCGTATGTAGGCAAGCAAGGCACCAATCATAATACTAAATATTAAAATGCGAGTGTTACCCGGCGAGCTGGCTACCGATATTATGCGCTCAATGGTATTTAAAAATGTAGCAAATAAGGTATTACCCTCGCCTTGTATAGCGAGTAAAAATTCTGACGAAGCCACGGCCACCAAAAGTGCCATTATTACTTCTTTTCGCCAAAATACGATAGCGATAGCAATGAGCGGCGGTAATATAGAATACCAAGACATAAATTAACCTTTATTAATAGCGAAGTGCGTTCGCTTTATTCACGTTGAAACGCTTATTTTACAGGCCGTTTTAAAAATGTGGCCTGAATTTGTAAACCGCTTAGCTTAATGGATTGGCTTAGTTAAGTCACCTGCAAATAAATCACTTAAGGCACTGCACTTAGGCCGTTTTAGCCTAAACGATAATTTATTGATTTAGTAGTGCTTCGTAAATAAGCGATACCACCGAGCCATATTGCGCGGTCTCGTATTGTTTGCCCAAAAACTGGTAATGTTTTTGGCTTCCTTTTATTTTTGTGTGCCGCGCATTGGTCAATAAAATAATGGCTAAGTCGTAGGTTGGATCAATAACCGTTACTGTGCCCGTCCAGCCGGTGTGCCCATACGCTTGTGCGCTTGCGTAAGGGCCAAAATGCCAACGCCTGGCTTGGTTGTTACCTGCAAGCCTAAAGCCTAGGCCATAGGTTTCGTTGTTTAATTGTGGCGTTACAAACTGCGCTAAGGTTGATGCGCTAAATAATTGGGTATTGCCAAAGCCACCTTGGTTTAATAGTACTTGGCAAAGCACAGCTAAATCGGGTGCATTACTAAATAAACCGGCATGCCCTGCTACGCCATTAAACGAATAAAATGCTCTCTCGTCGTGCACTTCGCCTTGCAAAACATTGGTACGAATATTTTCAAAGGTAATACGGCCATCACGGGTATTGCCGCTAAGCTCGGTTGCTGCAAATTCAGCGCGTTTAAAGCCCTTTTTAAGTGGGTTAAATACCGTATTGGTCAGTTTAAGTGGGGCGTAAATGTGTTGCTCTAGGTAGTCATCAAGTGGTTGCCCGGTTATTCGCTCAACTAGTACGCCTAAAATCATGTAATCAATATCGGAGTAAACGGCTTGTGCGGGGTATTTATTGCTCAGCGGTACTTGCGTAAGTAACAGCTGCTTTGTGGTTTGGCTATTTTGCGAAAAATACGCATCGCCAGTTTTAGCACCTTTACGATGAAAATCAAACACAGGTGGGTAACCTGCTGTATGCGTGAGTAAATCTTTAACTGTGCGCAGCTCGCGGCCATCACCTTTGTATTCGGGTAAGTAACTTTGTACGGGCTTGTTTATATTTAAAAGCCCTTCGCTTACAAGTTTCATTAGGGCAAAGTTAGTGGCAAATATTTTGGTGTTAGAGGCTAAATCAAACAGAGTATGTGTTTGCATTGGCTCTGGGCGTAGTAGCATTAAATCACTTTGCTGGTACTGTTTGGCATCGCCATAGGCACTAAGCTTTATGAGTTCGCCACTTTTAATAACGGCTAATACTGCCCCGGGAAAACCAGCTTGTATGTCTTTTTCAATAAGGGCATCGACCTGGCTAAAGTCTATATTACTTTGCGCAGCGGTATTTAAGGCCGGAAACTCAAAGCGCAAGGTAAGGCTTGCGCCTTTAGGTTTAATATTTTCAACCTTAAACGTATTTACCCCGTTGTGGGTGCGCCTTGCTAGCGAATACTCATATAAAGTATTAGCGGCTAATTGGTTGGTAATATTAAGCTTTTGGTTATTTATAAAAATATCGGCACTAATAGCGTTATTATTTTGAATTAATAACTGCCCTCGCCCTTTATACGCTTTGAATGTGCCACGGTTATTTACGTACTCACGGCTACTTGGGTTAGCCTCAGGAAAAGTGACAATAACTTGGGCGTTTGGAAGCGTTACTAATTTGCTTTGCTTAAGCTCACTTGCTGTAAACTCATTTGGCTTATTTGCCGTACTGCACGCTACAAGAGTAACACTAACAAGCGCCAGTAAAGCCGTTTTAAAACAGCTGCTTAATTTTTTATTTATTACTAAAGCCATTTGCACCCCTTACTTGTACAGCAAATACGGCGCTCGTTGCTTTTTAAATGCTGCAAGCCCTTGCTGCCAACTTTGTTTTATTTGCCGCTCTGATTGCCCTGCTTCAATAGCTAACCGTAGTTTGTTGGTACCAGCCAATTTATCCATAAAATCAGCGCGTTCAAAAAAGGTAATATTGTTTTTAGATAATTTATTATAAGCCGTAATTAAATAACTTAAATCAAGCCCACGCGTGTTTGCTGTGCGTAGATCGAGCCCTTTTACAGGAGTATTTTTAAATTTAGGGTTTGCTGCCGCCCCTTTAATAGAGCGCGGTGTAAAACTAAAATCCCCAAGCGCAACGGGCGAGTAGCCAATTACTTGAAACGCAAAGTCGGTGCCTCTGCCAATACTTACAGGGGTTGACTCAAAAAAGCAAAGCGACGGATACAGCGCAATTGATTGATCGTTCGGTAAATTAGGGCTGGGTTTTACAGGTAAATTGTAGGATGTTGAGCGCGTGTAATGATCAACTGGGATCACAGTAAGCTTTAAATCAGCCGCTTTATTGATCCAGCTTTCGCCTTTGATCATTTTTGCAAGCTCGCCTACCGTCATGCCGTGCAGCACGGGTATTGGGTGCATGCCTACAAACGATTTAAATTGGCGCTCAAGTATTGGCCCATCAACGTAGGCAATATTGGGGTTTGGCCTATCAAGCACAATAAATTCTATGCCCTGCTCGGCTGCGGCCTCCATCATGTAATGCATAGAGCTTATGTAGGTATAAAAGCGCACGCCTACATCTTGAATATCAAAAATAATAACATCTACTTCGCTCAAAGCCTCAGCGCTTGGTTTTTTGTTTTTGCCATAAATAGAAATAAGCGGGATACCGGTTTTACTATCAACCGCATTTTTAACATGGGCTCCAGCGTCGTGATCGCCTCTAAAGCCATGCTCAGGTGCAAAAATTTTGGTTATGGTTATATTTTTAGTGAGTAAGGCATCTACTAAATGAGTATTTTCAACAAGCGATGTTTGATTTACCACAAGCCCAACACGCTTATTTTGTAGCTGCGGCAAATAATGTTTGTATTGAGCAGCGCCAACAATTGGCGTTATTTGAGCTGTGTGAGCGTGCGCGCCCACATTAAAAATAGTGATAATAAATAGTAAAACAAAGGTGATGAATACAGCTTTAAACATACAGCAAGTTCCTTTTAAACAAGGTGTTTAAAATACCACAGCTTAAGTTAAAGAGCAGTGAATGGTTTTGAGCTGTACATAAGTAACTAGAAGCTGCGCTTCTAACGTGATCACGCTCTACGTCCACGACAATTAAACTCAGGGTTTAAAGTTTTCCCGTAGATACCATCTCTCATTTTAAGCTTCAAGGTCGTACTTAACTTTCTTGGAGCTTAAACTCTTCTTGGTTTTTTATTACACCAAAACATATATGAATGAGCTTTCTCATATTCGCACATACAGCTT
>Ga0209756_1000203_pt1 | contig 58172 bp, 51 predicted proteins | sample ETNvirenome_6_85_FD_184071 | JGI IMG/M metagenome (GOLD analysis project Ga0209756, IMG submission 184071) | Marine viral communities from the Pacific Ocean - ETNP_6_85 (SPAdes) (version 3) | ecosystem: Environmental > Aquatic > Marine > Oceanic | place: Pacific Ocean | collected 2013-06-19 | reverse complement strand
AACCTCATTATTGAGGCCGCTATTGAATTTGGAGCAGACTATTTTTACGACGTAAGAAATGGCACTTTAGGAACCACCCTGTATATAACCGCCCCAAACAAATCCGAAGCTAGCTTAATTCGTAAAGCGGCACCCGGTAACTGGAAGGGCCTATACCTAATAGTACTATACAGTAACACGCCAGACTTTCAGGAAGAAGCCTTGTATGATCCTAAATTATCATAGTCCAGCCGGTATAGCTCAGATGGTAGAGCAGCGGTCTTGTAACCCGCAGGTCCCGCGTTCGATTCGTGGTGCCGGCACCAGCAACTTTATAAGAACACCAGAGGAGAAAGAAGATGAGTAAAAAAACAGTTTGTATATCGGGAGGATTTGACCCCGTTCATATTGGCCATCTAAGATTGATTCAAGAGGCAGCTCAACATGGAGAAGTCATTGTGATCGTGAACTCGGACGACTGGCTCATGAGAAAAAAGGGCTATATATTTATGCCCTTCAGAGAGCGCTGTGAGATCCTTCAAGGCTTTGCAGCTGTCCATGAGACCACTCACGTCGACGACGCCGACGGAACCGTCTGTGAGGCCCTACGGCGCCTCAAACCCACCTTCTTTGCAAACGGCGGAGACCGGAAGACCGACAACACACCAGAGATGGACGTGTGCGATGCTGAAGGTATCCAGTTGTTGTGGGGCATCGGCGGCGGAAAGATCCAAAGCTCTTCTGATTTGGTATCAGATTCCGGAATGGTCAGCCCGATTGCGCTCGATGCCGATGGAATTGATGTAACTCCTACTCGCGTTGAAGTTGTGTCCTCTCAAGATGTTCCCAAGAACACTAAATACTAATTGGGGATCTATATAGTCATAGCAAGGGAACTCTATGAGTCGTAAAAAAACTTATGTGCTGGACACCAGCGTATATCTAACAAATGCTGAGTGTATCTATGCTTTTGAAAATAACGATATTCATGTGCCCCTCAAAGTTTTTGAGGAAATAGACAAGCACAAGAAACGACAGGATGCCGTCGGCGCTCAAGCCCGCAAGATCATTCGAATTTGGGACGATCTGCGCACTGGCGGATCACTAGATAAAGGTGTTCGTATTCGAAAGGGCCTCGGGATTGTAAAATCTATAAGCGCCTCTGGAATCCAACCTGAAGATCTTCCAACAGACCTCGACATCAAAATCCCTGATCATTTAATTATTGCGACGGCGCTCAAAGCCCAGAGAGAAGGCACCCGAAAAGTCATTCTAGTTTCCCGCGACATCAATATGCGAGTTATTGCTGATGCTGTGGGCCTAGATTCTGAAGACTTCCAGAATAATCAAATAGTAGATACAAGTGAAAATATCTTTACGGGGTATGCTGAAATTCTGGTCGACGATCAGTTAATTGACCAGTTTTATGAAAGGAAGCCTGTTTATATAAGTCGAGAGGATATCTACCCCAATCAATATTTGATGCTTGTCTCAAACGCTAGCGAGAAGAAGACCGCTTTGGCGAGATATGTTAATCATGCCACGCCGCTGCAGCAACTCCACTCAGCGAAGAATAAAGTGTGGGGAATCAAGCCGCGGAACAAGGAACAATCCTTTCTTATTGACGCCCTAATGAACCCGGCTATTGAGGTGATCACAGTTATCGGGAAAGCCGGTAGCGGCAAGACGATCTGTGCCATCGCTGCGGGCCTTGAACAAACTATAGATGAGGTGAAGCAGAGATACACCCGCGTAATCGTCTCGCGACCTGTACAGCCCCTCGGAAAGGACATCGGATTCCTCCCGGGAACCATGGAAGAGAAGATGTCCCCATGGCTGATGCCAATTCAGGACAATCTACAATTTTTGATGGGAAATGATAAAATAACCCTTGACATTTATATGCAAAAGGGTACAATAGAGATAGAAGCATTGACTTATATTCGTGGACGCTCAATCTCAAACGCCTTTATCATAATAGATGAGGCACAAAACTTGACAACTCACGAATTAAAGACTATAATAACAAGAGTAGGAGAAGGAACTAAAATCGTGCTAACTGGAGACGTAGAACAGATCGACAACGTATACCTCGATGCCATATCTAATGGGTTGACACACGCAGTCGAGAAGTTTAAGACTTTCAACTTAGCAGCTCATGTCACCCTAAATAAGGGTGAAAGATCAAAGGTTGCAACCTTCGCCGCTCAGAATTTGTGAGATTAAAATGGAAAATGAAAACCCCAACTTAGAGGCCCCGGTCGGCACCACTACCGGATTACAAGAACTAGTGGTCACTTATATTGGCGAACGACTGCAGGCCGAAGAAGTCATCACGGTCGATATGGCCGTCCAGGTGTTCGCCGCCGAATTCCCAGAATTCTTGATGGCTGTTGCAGAGGAAAACTTTCTGCGCGGCTATGAACAAGCCATGGTAGATATAGAAAGCCATATAAAAGAGTAATGGAATATTATATTTATAATATCCCGGTGTTTGTAACGGCGCCGTTGAATGAGGGCACCGACATCCCCTCATTCTGCCAAGAAGTCGAGGACTTAATGCCCCACCGGCTGCTTCATAACATCGATGTGGTATACATAGGAGATTTCCCAAGAGAACTAGAAGATCGTAATGCTCTTTATTCTAACGGTGGAATTTACATATCAGCGAACGAGCCTACTAATTTTGATATGCTTGAGAACTTTGTTCACGAAGTAGCCCACTCTTTAGAATCCAAATATGGTATGTTTATATATACTGAGAACTTGATCAGTGAGTTTAAGGGAAAGCGGGAGCGTTTGAAGGCGCTACTGAGCGCCCGAGGATATGAAATTAGTCCTCGCTTGTATGGCTTTACTGAATACAACGAAAAATTTGATAATTTCCTTGCCAATGAAGTTGGTTATCCCACTCTGTTGTCTTTGACAATGGGTCTATTTGTATCACCTTATGGTGCCACCTCTATTCAAGAGTATTTTGCAAACGGTTTCGAGAAGTATTATCTCGATAATCCACGAATGGTGAGAGATGTTTCGCCAGTTCTGTATAGAAAGATTGAAGAAATAATTAATGACGACGAAGCGTGAACACATATCATATTCTGAACTAAAAGATTGGGCCCAGTGCCCCCACTATCACAAGAAAGCATGGATCGAGAGGGTTGCCCCCTTTGAGGGCAATGAATACACAGCCTTCGGAACTGCTATCCATGACGTCTGCGAGAAGAAATTACTAAAAGAAAACATCGATGAAGCCGAAGTGTTCCAGGTCGGCTTTGAAAAGAAGCTGCAGCAATTGATGGAAAAAAATATCGAGGTAAATGGAGCAAATGTTGAAGCCATGCGCACGGCGGGCCCAGCCATCCTAGCAGAGGTTGAGGATGCTCTAGAAGATTACTTCGGTGACTATGAAGTGTTTTCTTCGGAAGAGATGCTCTATGTACCAATTGAGGACTTCAATATTAACTTTAAGGGATTTGTAGATGCGGTCGTAAAGGTAGGCGACATATATCACCTATTTGACTGGAAAACGTGCTCCTGGGGATGGGATTCCCGTAAAAAGGCTGAGAAATTAGTAACTTACCAGCTTACTTTATACAAGCACTTCTTCTGTCAGAAGCACAAGATCGACCCAGCCAGCGTGGAAACTCACTTTGCGTTGCTAAAAAGAACGGCCAAAAAGAGCCGCGTCGAGATATTTAGAGTAACGAGCGGCCCAAAGAAAACTGAAAACGCTCTTAAACTTCTCTATCAAGCAATCTATAATATCACTAAAAGATTTAGCATCAAGAACCGGCTGAACTGCCATAAGCCCTATCCTTGTAAACTGCTTAATACAGAACACTGCCCCTAAGGAATTAATATGTCAGATAAAATTAAGATTTTCACCATTGGTGATCACCCCCTCTCACCTTCTGGGGTGGGAACGCAAACGCGCTATGTTATAGAAGCGATGTTGAAAACTGGAAAATATGAGTTTGTCTCATTCGGCGGCGCAATCAAGCACGACCAACACCAGCCACAAAAAACTGAAGAGTGGGGAGAGCAATGGATCATCTGGCCAGTCGATGGCTATGGTACACCGGATATGGTCCGTGCCATGATCCACCAACAGAAACCTGATATACTGTGGTTTATGACCGACCCTAGATTCTATGGGTGGTTATGGGAAATCGAAAACGAGATCCGGGCGCACGTACCCATGGTCTATTACCATGTCTGGGACAATTACCCCTATCCTAAATTTAACGCTCCATGGTATAAATCGAATGATCATGTAGCTTGTATTTCTAAGCTCACTCACGACGTAGTTCAGAATGTGGCACCAGATGTGGACTCTAGTTATATTCCTCACGCCGTAGATGCGGATATCTTTAAACCCCAATCACCGGAATCTATAGAGACGTATCGTTCACAGCGCAATCTTAAAGATAAGTTTGTTTGTTTTTGGAATAATCGCAATGCGCGCCGTAAGCAGTCAGGCACCTTAATATTTTGGTTTAAAGACTTTCTAGATAAAGTTGGCCACGACAACGCTACTCTAATTATGCATACGGACATTAAAGACGTTCACGGACAAGACCTGGAAGCAATCATACACGAACTGGGCCTGACCAACGGCCAAGTATTATTTTCTCAAGAAAAGGTATCTTCACACGATCTCGCTGCCATTTATAATGCCGTAGACGTCACTGTTAATATCTCTGATGCTGAAGGATTTGGGTTAGCTACCCTAGAGTCCCTATACTGCGGTACCCCTATCGTAGTAACCATGACAGGGGGTCTACAGTTTCAGGTTACCGATGGCAAAAAGTTTTTCGGCGTTGGCATAGAGCCTAATTCTAAAGCGATTATCGGGTCTCAACAGGTGCCTTACATTTATGAAGATCGCATAGGTAAAGAAGATTTCGTCACGGCCCTAACTAAAATGTATGAAATGGGACCTGAGGGTCGAGCAGAGCTAGGTGCCTCAGGCCGGGAACATGCTCTTAAAGAATTTAACTTCGATGATTTTGTTCAAAGATGGGATGATCTGTTGACCGAGGTACATGAAACCAAGGGATCATGGGAAACCCGGACCGGCTATGAATCTTATGAAATGAGGACTTTGTAAAATGAGAAAAAAAATATTAGTAAGAGGACCGGCCATGTCCAGATCCGGATATGGGGAACAATCTAGGTTTTGTCTTAGGGCGCTAAGAGCACACGAAGATAAATTTGATATTTACTTGGTGAATACAGGATGGGGTCGAACTGGCCAGATTTCGGCGAATACTGAAGAACGTCAGTGGCTCGCGAACCTATTGATAAAAACGGTTTCCTATGTGCAGCACACCGGCGGCCAGGCGCCGTTCGATGTTTCATTACAAATTACAATCCCCAACGAATTTGAGAAGATTGCCCCAGTGAATATTGGGTATACTTCGGGGATTGAAACAACAAAAATTGCGCCGCAGTGGATCCAAAAATGCAATGAGATGGTTAACCACATAATCACCATATCGGAACACTCTAAAGCAGTGATGGCCAACACAGCCTATGACGGACAAACCCCCGAGGGCGAGAAGGTCCCCGGCGCCTTTAAAATTGAGGTTCCTATTGAGCACATTGATTATCCAGCGCGCCCTGTAGAAGCAGATCCCCTAAACGTTACGTTTGATACTACAAAGAATTATTTGTTATTTTCTCAATGGAGCCCGCGTAAAAACTTTATTAACACAATTAAGTGGTTTGTAGAAGAATTTAGGGACGACCCTGAAGTTGGTCTAGTAATCAAAACAAATACGATGGCAGACACGGTTCTAGACAGAGGAATAACTCAGGCGCGCCTTGAACAGATTCTGGGTCAATTGGGAGAACGTAAATGTAAGGTTCATTTCTTGCATGGAGACATTACTGTAAACCACCTCGCTTGGCTGTACACACACCCTACGATGAAAGCTATTATTAATATTGCACATGGAGAGGGTTTTGGTATTCCTCTTTTGGAGGCAGCCTCTTATGGATTACCGATCGTCACTATTACCTGGGGTGGCCAGCTAGATTTCATTTGCAAGCCCAACAAAAAAGGAAAACGAGTGCCCCTTGTAAGCAAGGTTGATTATGACTTAAATAAAGTACAGCCCGAAGCAGTCTGGGAGGGAGTGATCCAAGCTGACTCTATGTGGGCCTTTGCCCGAGAAACTTCATATAAAAGAGCCATCCGGGAGATTCTTACAAAAGAGAAGCATTTCAAACAACAAGCCGACGTGCTTCGTAAATATGTGTTGAAGACCTTTACTGAAGAGGCGTATGCACAGGGCTTGGTGGACAATATTTTGAAATGCCTGCCAAACGAGGAGCCAGAGATGGACATCGATGCATGGCTAGCCGACCTTGACGTCCATGAGCAAGAATAATCCAGTTGTTTTTATTGCGGACGCTTTTGCTCATCAAATAGCCGGCGGCGGAGAACTTAATAATCAAAACTTGATTGAGTTGTTGCGCCAGAATGGAGAGACGGTGGTAGAGATAAACAGTCAGGGAGCCGTAGCAGGCTTTATCGAGGCGCATGCTGATAGTTCGTTTATCGTAGCTAATTTCGTCGGTCTTTCTGAACATGCCCGCACCGCGCTCCTGAATAAACATTATCTAATCTATGAGCATGACCACAAATATATTAAAAGTCGAAACCCAGCGGACTTTCCGGACTATGAAGCTCCCGCCGATGAGATCATTAATGGCGACTTTTATAAAAACGCCCAGAAGGTTATATGTCAAAGTCAGTTTCACGAAGACATTGTAAAAAAGAATTTAAAGTTAACGAACATCATCAATGTTGGCGGAAATTTATGGGCGTCAGACATACTTGAGTTTCTCCTAGCGTTGTCAAAGACGACAAAAGAGGATAAATGCTCAGTGATGCTTTCAGACAATTGGCACAAGAACACAACAGGCGCCGTTAAATTCTGTAAAGCTAAGAATTTACCCTATGAATTGATTAGGCCTGCCCCCTATAAACAGTTTTTAACAGCGCTGGGGAACAACAATAAACTAGTATTTTTGCCTCAAACTCCGGAAACCCTCTCTCGGATAGTGGTAGAGGCTCGTATGATGGGAATGTCGACGATTACTAACCAACACCTGGGAGCCATTAAAGAAAAATGGTTTCAGTATAAAGGTGAGACTTTAGTTGATATAATGAAAGAAAAGAGAGTAGAAATTTTGAATACTGTAAAGGAGATCTTAGATGGAAAATAAGTTTAAAATAGTGGTACCATTTTATAACGTAGAAAAGTGGATTAAGTGGTGTATTCGGAGCGTCAAGAGTCAAACCTATACCAATTATGAGTGTTACTTAGTGAACGATATCTCCACGGATAGCACTGAAGAAACCGTTTTAAAAGAAATTGCCGGGAACGATAAGTTCCACTTAATATCGAATACCGAAAAAAAGTATGCTCTGAAGAACATTTACGACGCACTAGAGTCTACGGATACACAGAATAATGAAATTGTTGTTATCCTAGATGGTGACGATTGGCTAGCAGGACCCGAAGTGTTGTCTCGTCTAAATGAAATATACAACCAGGAGGATTGTTGGATGACCTATGGAAGCTATGCCGAATATCCTTCGGGAGTTCGCGGAAAGTTTGCTCAAAAAATTACGGCCGCGGTCGTAGAAAATGCAACCTATCGCCAAAGCGACTGGATGTCCTCACATTTACGTACATTTCGTTATCAACTCTGGAAGCACATTAAATCAGAAGATTTTATAAACCCTCAAACTGGTAAATTTGTCAAAGCAGCTTGGGATTTGGCTTTTGTCTTTCCAATGCTGGAAATGTCGGGCCCACGAGCACACTATGTTTCTGACATTCTATATATTTATAATCGAGATAACCCGCTCAACGAAGACAAAGTGGACCATTCGGTACAGTTGGGCGAAGAGGCTTACGTGAGACAGAAAGAAAAATATAACCGACGGGAGAATTTAGGATGAAAGCGCTAATAACAGGTGGATGTGGTTTTATTGGGAGCAACTTAACTGATATTTTGATTGCCTCCAATGACGAGGTGGTTGTCGTAGATAATCTAGTCTCTGGTAAAAAGGAGAACTGTAATCCTGCGGCTTCTTATATATTTGAGGATATAGCGGATGCTCTCATGAATCCCAAGCTGCGCCAAAGCTTGCAGGACGTCGAGGTTATATTTCATTTAGCTGCGATGCCGAGGATTCAGCCAAGTTTTAAAGATCCTCTGTATACTCTACGAAATAATACGCAGGGGACTGCTATCGTGTGTGAATTTGCGAGAGAGATCGGCGCCAAGGTAGTATATGCGGGATCGAGTACCTTCTATGGTGGTGTATATTTGAATCCTTACGCCTTTTCCAAATGGGCTGGCGAAGAAGTTTGTAAGATGTACAGTCAGATCTATGATTTGACCACGTCTATAGCTCGTTTTTTCAACGTATACGGGCCGCGGCATCTTAAAACAGGGCCCTATTCAACTGTAGTAGGGATTTTTGAGGAACAATACCAAAATAGCGACCCCCTCACTATTACCGGCACTGGGGAGCAGAGGCGTGACTTTACTCATGTTAATGATATTTGTAATGGACTCATAGCTATGTCGATAGGAGACCACCGCGGCGAAGCCTTTAACTTAGGCTCTGGAACGAATTATTCAATTAATGAGTTGGCGGCAATGTATCCCAACGCGTCAACTGCTTATATTCCCAAGAGGCCCGGCGAAGCGGACGAGACCCTAGCGGATACAACAGCAATACACAGTGCTACAGGATGGCTAGCTACACATAAACTAAAAGAATATGTGCTCTCTTATGTGGAAGGAATAAAAAATGACTGATCAAATTAATCTGGAAGGAATGTGGGAGGGTTGGGCCGGCCAAGTCCGCTGGATGGACCCCACTGCGATTAGTGTCAGCACGCGCCAAAAAGAACAAGTTTATTTGTTGGCAAAACATACTTTGTTACGCACCGCCGAGACTTTTTCTATATTGGAAATCGGGCCCCACGACGCGACTATGGCTATGGAATTACTTAAACATTTTGGTGACAAAATTGATAGGATGGTTTTGGTCGACGGCGCGCCTATGCTAGAGAAATGTCGCGCGGTTCTAAAGGGCTGGGCCCAAGTAGAATATTATTCTATTGAGGAGGTCGAAACCATTGAGGGCGCCTTTGATTTAATGGTGTCATGCCACTGTTTATCAGAGACCCCTTTGGATTACCAAAATTTTCTTTTTGATAAGTTTTTTCCCGTATGTAATGAGTTATTTGTACTTCAGACAGCAAGCCGCGAATATAGGCCGGCTTCATCTGCGTTCGGGGCCCTGCGCGCGCCCTTTCATGATAATCTCGTAGCAAAAGCCAAAAAATATTTTACCACCCATAAGGAGATCGCCCCTATTACACCGGCTCCAACACAGCTTCCCGACCATATTAAGATCACGTGGGCCCGTAACTCATCGCCGGATAAAGAGGAATAAGGGTGATCTCGACCATGCTAGTGGGAGGGCTAGGGAATCAGATGTTTCAGATTGCCGCATTAATCAATCTTGCGGCGCAGAACCGTAGCAGTTTTGCTTTGGATACTCAAGGGTGGCCACCTTTCGGCGGCGCCGAAATGATTGAGGGCCAGAAAATGGTGTGGGGAGAGACATTTCAGTCGAGCCCCCCCGAGCGTTATGTGGACACTATATATCGTCATGTACCTTTTATGGATTTATCCGACCAGACCTTCTCCGCGCCTTACCAAGAGCCGTCCTATGAATATCAAAAGATACCTTATTCTGACGGCCTGGTCATTTTTGGTTATTTTCAATCTGAAAAGTATTTTAAGCCTAGCGCTCGCATCATTCACAAAGTGTTCGCTCCACCTAGTGAAATTATAGAAACGTTTAATAAGAGATATCGACAATCCAAGGAACCTTTGGTGGCTATTCATGTACGCCGGAGGTCTCACTGTCTTAATTGGCAACATCATGGATGCCTTCCACTATCATTTTACACAGAAGCTATGAGTCGTTTTGATAAATGTCGCTTCTTGGTTTTTAGTGATGAGATGGAGTGGTGTAAGGTGAATCTTTCTGCTGCCAATGTAAGTTTTGTTGAAGACACAGAAGACTATGAAGATTTATATTATATGTCCTTGTGTGACCACAACATTATTGCTAATAGTAGTTTTAGTTGGTGGGGCGCCTGGTTAAATGATAATCCTGATAAAAGGGTGATCTCCCCGACGAAGTGGTACGGTCCCTTAAAGTGTGATACTCACAGCACGATAGATTTAATTCCGGAGTCGTGGGAGACTCTTCCTAATAATTTGGAGGGCCCCCATGGCATCGTCGACTGATAAAATTAGTGTTAATTTATTTGATATCCTGTCGCCACACAGTCTTGAAGATGATGGCTTTCGGACCTTTACTCCAATGGTGGAGCCGACGGAAATAGACTATGCTAGCCAGGTACGCGTGGCCCGCGGCGCAAGTTATTACGACATAATTGTTTTGGAGGGCCCATACCCACACAGTGTGAGTGTTTACACCGACAAAACTATGCAGCTGCATCTCACCGCCCCATTGAACGATACCTCACAATTTAAGTTAGCGTGGATACTGGAATGTCATGAGGTTCACCCACCCAGTCGGCAACTCGTGATCCAGGTCGAAGAGCACTATGACTATATCTTTACTTTTGATGAAGAGCTTTTAGCTCGTGGACCCAAATATGTTGAAAATCTTATTGGTACCACCCGAATTTTAGACAAGGCCGCTGCCCTTTATAAAAAGACTAAAAATATCTCATTGATTGCGTCGAAACAAAACTGGTGCACCGGCCACAAACTGCGGCATGAGATCGTGAAAAACTTAGATCCATCTATAGAAGTGGACTTGTGGGGCAAAGCTTATAGGCCGTTTCCCATGGGCGGCAAGGCACAGGCGTTAGCTGAATACAAATATTCTATTGTGGTGGAGAATTCACGTGGCCCTAAATATTTTACTGAAAAAATTATTGATTGTTTTAGGACAGGCACCATCCCCGTTTATTGGGGTTGCCCGAATATAGATAAATATTTTGATATAAGTGGTATAATATATTTTGAGAACATTAAAGAACTGAACGCCGTCTTACCGACATTGAACGCCGAAGATTACGCTAAACGCTTTGAGAGCGTGAAAAAGAATTTTGAGCTAGCTAAAGATTGGCTTTCAATGGATGACCGATTTGCTCGCAACCTAAAGAAAGTACTAAAAGAACATGACCAGAAAATATCTCCCGACACTGTCTGAACTAGTTGACAGATTATCCATCGCGCAACTTAAAGAAGTCTTTATTGTAGAACACAAAGAAGAGTATGCTCAAGAAATTTCTGATATTTTACATGATATTAACTTGACATTAGATGAAAAAGATGTTATTCTAGATGCTGAGAGTATGAGAGCTATAATTGTTTTAGCTCAAATGAACTTACACATTTGGCATAATGAATCCAATTACCGCAAGGGTATTAAAGATGGTAATAATCTTGAATTAACTCATGGCTTAAACGGAATTCGCAACACGGCTAAAAACAAAATCCAAGAGACTGTTGGTGGCCGTAAGGATTATAAAATAGACTGTTTGGCTGCAGACTTTAAAGATTGGGAAATTAGTTGGAATGACAGAGAAGGATAGAAGATGGATATATCAGGAGTAGAAGTTACAGAGCCCGAGGTACACACCGATTATCGGGGAGACCTGTGGACTCTGTGGCATGCTGACAAGCATCGCTTTAACTTCAATCACGACAAAGTTTCTACTTCCCGAAGACATGTCCTCCGCGGCATCCATGGCGACCAAAAATCATGGAAGTTAGTTACATGTCTGCATGGCGAGATTTATTTCGTAGTGGCAGACCCTAGGCCAGACAGCCCAACACATATGAAATGGGACTCTATGGTTTTAGACTCACGGCGCCGTGCACAAGTGCTCGTGCCCCCCGGAGTTGGGAATGGCTTTCTGGTCCTAAGTGATGAATCTGTGTTTCACTATAAATGGCTGTACCCGGGCACCTATCCAGATGTTGATGATCAGTTTACTATTAAATGGAACGACCCATTCTGGAATATTAATTGGCCGATTGATAATCCAATCTTACAAGCAAGGGATAAAAAGTGAGAGTAAAACCTAAAATACCGCCGCATTTGAAGCAAGTTAGAGAAGTAACAATTACTGCACAAGAACTAATTGATTTTGAGTCCAAGGTCCGCGACGCCTATGAGGCCGGCGAGGTCCGCGGCCCAGTTCATCTAGCCAAAAATAATGAGGAAGAGCTTATAGAAATTTTTCACTATATTAGTGAGAATGACTGGGTATTCGTTCCTTGGCGAAACCACTACCATGCCCTACTGCATGGAGTTGATTCAGAGAAACTCTTTTCGTCAATCGTCGATGGCCGAAGTATGGGAACTAATAATGTAAATCCAAACTTTTATTCTTCCTCAATTGTGGGAGGGATTATTCCCTTGGCCCTTGGTACAGCCATGGCCCTACAACGCAAAGGAAGTCCCCACAAAGTATGGTGTTTTGTCGGAGACATGACAATGGAAACCGGAGGCTTTCACGAGGCCTATAAATACTCTCAGAACTTTAACCTCCCTATTCAGTGGGTGATGGAAGATAACAATATGAGTGTCCACACACCTACAGATATGGCCTGGGGTACCAAGCAAGAAGTACCCACGAATGTAATTTATTATAAGTATGAGATGGAATATCCCCATCACGGAACTGGAAAGTGGGTAAACTTTTAAATGAAGTATAAAGACGAACTGATCCGGTCTATGAAATGGCTTGGTGAAAAAGAAGATACCGTTTTCTTGGGCCAAGCCTGCTTGGTTAGTGGCCACGCCATCTCTAGCACCTTAGTAGAAGTGCCGGATGCAAAGAAGGTAGAGTTGCCAGTATTTGAAGAAATGCAGCTGGGACTCTCGACGGGAATGGCCTTAGAGGGATATGTTCCGATTACTATGTATCCTAGATTTGATTTTTTCATTTTATCTTGTAATCAATTGATTAATCATTTAGACAAGATGCGAGAAATGTCCCAAAACGACATGCGCCCGCGTGTAATAATTCGTGTCTCGGTGGGAGCTAAGAATCCCATTGACGCAGGACCGCAGCACACACAGAATCACACAGAAGCATTACGACTGATGCTCACCGACGTAAACGTTGTCGAACTTAAAGAACCAGAAGACATCTTCCCGGCCTTCCAGCTGGCCTATGAGCGGCCCGATAGCCGTGCGACTCTCCTGGTAGAGCATGGAGAGTATTATGGCACCAAGTAGATTTACGTGGCCTTTGATTAACGATAACATTACCGAATCTGACAAACAGGCTCTGGTTGATTTTATTAAAACCCCCAATGTACGTTTCACAAACGGCCCAAAAGTGAAAGAGTTTGAAAGCAAATGGTCCGAGTGGCTCGGTGTCAAGCATACCACTTTTGTAAATTCAGGCGCCTCAGCCAACTATATTATGATGTCGATTGTTAAGGAGCTTAAGGGGATTGGAGAGGTGATTGTTCCCCCCATCGGTTGGGTTTCTGATATCGCCCCGGTCGTTAACTTAGGGATGACACCTGTTTTCGTCGACGTCGACAAAAGTAACTTCTCAATGACATTCGAGAACATTCAAGAAGCTGTGACCCCGTATACCAAGGCTATTGTTTTAGTGCATGCGATGGGATTCAACGCTATGACAGAAGAGTTGAGAGAACTGGCTGATCGATATAATATTCTTTTGATTGAGGATTGTTGTGAATCTCACGGCGCCACTTATAACGGCGAGAAAATTGGTGCCTTTGGTGATATGTCCAACTTCTCGTTTTACTTTGGTCATCATATTACCACCATCGAGGGGGGCGTTGTTTGTACCAACAACCCGGAACTTCATGAATATGCGCGCCTCTTCCGTTCTCATGGTATGACCCGCGAGGCCTCACCTGCATTTCAAGAGCGCTATAAGAAGAATTATCCCGACCTCAATCCTCTATTTACATTTGCTGTACCTGGATATAACTTGCGCAGCATGGAGATGAATGCGGTTCTGGGGCTCGAACAACTACAGCGACTTGACTCAAATATTGACCGTCGCGTTGAGAATATGGAATGTTGGGTTTCTCATTTGGACTCCAATCGCTTCTTCACCGACTATGCACTAGAGGGCAATAGCAACTTTGCACTGCCCCTGATCCTGCAGGAGACGGACAAGGAGCTTCTCTGCCGCGTCGCAGGGGTCCTAGAGGAGGTTGGTGTAGAATATCGCCTAGGAACAGCAGGAGGGGGCAACCAAGCCCGCCAGCCGTATCTAAGAGAAGGATTCTATGAGTATAGAATTGTGGGTCGTCTGGACACAGCAGACCACATCCATGACTTTAGTTTATATGTAGGAAATCATATTGACTTAACGAGAGAACAAATAATTGACTTGTGTGAAAGGATAAACAATGTTTGAGGGACAAAAGGTATTAGTAACGGGAGGCACTGGAATGATAGGTCGCCCCCTAGTAGATTTGTTAGTGGAGAAAGGTGCCCGGGTATATGTAGTTTCACTGGATACCCCACAGGGACTTCCAGAGAGCGTACAATTTGTTAAGGCAGACTTACGATACTTTGATAAGTGCCTAGAGATATGCGAGGGGATGGACTATGTTTTTAACCTAGTTGGGGTTAAGGGGTCACCCAAGATGTGCCGAGAACAGCCGGCAGACTTCATGGTGCCAATGCTGCAGTTCAACACTAACATGATGGAGGCAGCAAGAGCACAGGGAGTGAAGTGGTACCTCTATACTAGCAGTGTTGGGGTATATCACCCAGCTGAGGTTTTTAAGGAAGATGATGTGTGGAGCACTTTTCCCTCTGATAACGACCGCTTTGCTGGCTGGGCTAAGAGGATCGGAGAGTTGCAGGCACAGGCATATTCCATACAATACGGTTGGGACTGTGTTTCCATAGTACGACCTGCAAATGTGTATGGTCCATACGACAACTTTGACCCTGAGAATGCTATGGTGGTTCCGTCGCTGGTGCGTAAGGCCCTAGAGAATGACCACCTTGAAGTATGGGGTGATGGGTCGCCGATCAGAGACTTTATTCATTCCCGTGATGTGGCACTAGGTATGCTACACGCGGTGGAGAACGGAGTAACGGACCCTATCAATCTGGGCTCTGGCGACGGAGTACAGATTAAGACCATTGTCGACCTAGTAGTCAAGCATTGTGGAAGAGATATTGAGGTACGCTGGGATACCACGAAGCCCACAGGAGATGCTCGGAGGGTATTTGATATGACTCGTGCAAAGTCACATGGCTTCGAGCCAACTGTCAGCATTGAAGAGGGAATAGCGGACACCATCCAGTGGTTTAAAGATAACCAGGAGATTGTTGACAACCGACACAATGCCTTCAGAAAATAAAACATATCTTATTACGGGAGTCAACTCGGGCCTCGGGAAATTTCTTTATGAAAACCTTCCTGGGGCCGTTGGCCTTTCACGCGACAATAAGTATGAGATACTAGAACAAGCTGCATCTACTGAGAATGTAACAATATTACATGCGGCGTTTAATTCAAAGAGAGATATTGAAGACTACAGTCAATATATAGAGGATAACATTTTCTTAACTGAAGATTTATTGCATTTAGGGTGTGCGAAGTTCGTGTATTTTTCAAGCGTTGGCGTGTATGGCTCGTTTACTCCCTATAGTTTTATGAAGAGATGCGCGGAAGACTTCGTTAAAAAGAGGGATTCGACCGCGTTAATTCTTAGATTACCGGCCATTTTGGGCCCCACAATACGAAAGAATTCCTTAATTCGCTTGATGGAAGATAAAGAACTAACGCTTCATCAAGAATCAAACTTTAATTATGTGCTGCAAAATGATATATTAGAGGCAGTTACTAATGATGAGGTTCTTACGCGAACAGGTGCGTACAATTTTGTGGCATCTGAGAATGTAAGATTGTTAGACTTAGCAGAAGACTATAATAAAAATGTAAGATTTGGACATTATACATACGAAACAAGTTTGAATGACCTTACAGAGGTAGAGAATCTTTACCACTATCCCGAACGGACTTCGCGAGATGTGGTAGAATTGTTTTTAAGGAATTATTATGAGTAAGAAGACGTTACTATTATGCGGCGCCACAGGGTTTATCGGACGAAACCTATTAGAGAGGTATGTAGACGACGAACGCTACCATGTGCGCGCAGTCTGGAATAAGAGACCGGCGCTCACAGAGTATGATGTAGAGTGGGTAAAGGCAGACCTGAACAATGAGGCCGATGTCCAGCGCGTCACTGAAGGGGTGGATGTTATACTACAATTCGCCGCTACTACGTCGGGTGCAAATGATATAGTTAATCGCCCGTACATACATGTTACCGATAATGCTGTCATGAACTCGCTGCTTTTGAGAGCGGCATTTGACTTCGAAGTTGAGCACTTTGTATTTCCGAGTTGCACTGTGATGTACCAGCCCAAAGAAGATCCGACCACAGAAGAAGATTTCGATGGCAACAAGAGACTTCTTGATCGCTATTTTGGAGTAGGCAACACCAAGATCTATATTGAGAAAATGTGTGAGTTTTATGCTGGCCTTGGTCGGACAACCCACACGGTGATGCGTCACTCCAATATGTACGGACCCTATGACAAGTATGATTTAGAGCGCAGCCATGTTTTCGGCGCCACGGTCACCAAGGTAATGACTAATGAAACCGGCGTCGTAAATGTGTGGGGTACTGGTGAAGAAGAACGCGACCTTCTTCACGTTGATGATTTGGTTAATTTTGTTGATGCGGCCCTAACTCACCAAAAAACGCCTTTTGGGCTATTTAATGTAGGCCTAGGTTCTGCCGTTCCAGTGATCGATCTGGTAAAAAAGATAATTAGTGCCTCCGACCGTACCCTTGCTATAAAGCATGACCTTTCAAAGCCTACGATTAAGACAAGCTTGTATTTAGATTGCACAAAAGCTTCCAAAGAATTAGGATGGGCCCCGAAAATTTCACTCGATGAAGGCATAAAGCGAACCCTAGCCTGGTATAAAGAGAACATTTTATGACATCAGCATTAATCACAGGTATTACCGGGATGGTCGGATCTCATTTGGCCGACTATCTCATAGATAACACTGATTGGAAAATCTATGGCCTTGCGCGCTGGAATGACGACCTAGACAATTTGAACCATCTCCTTCCAGAGATCAACAAAAAGGGCCGAGTGGAATTGGTATACGGAGATCTCAATGATCTGTCTTCGCTGATTTACACTATTCAACTGACGGAACCAAATTATGTGTTCCATTTGGCTGCGCAGAGTTACCCTCAAACAAGTTTTGAGGCGCCCCTCGACACGCTTAACACTAATATCCTAGGGACCGCCAAGCTTCTTGATGCAATTCGTAAGTCAGACTGCCGGCCAGTTATTCATGTTTGTGCATCTTCTGAGGTCTTCGGCCGAGTCCCCAAAGAATACCTCCCGATCCATGAAGAGGTCCCCTTTCACCCGGCATCGCCTTATGCGATATCAAAGGTGGGCACCGATCTCATTGGTCGTTACTACGCTCAGGCCTATGGACTTACGGTTATGACTACTCGAATGTTTACCCACACCGGCCCTCGCCGCGGCGATGTTTTTGCTGAGTCTACTTTTGCAAAACAAATTGCAATGATCGAGGCCGGCCAATTGCCCCCTGTTATAAAGGTAGGAAATCTAAGCTCGCTTAGGACTTGGTCTGATGTCCGAGATGCCGTACGTGCGTATCACATGCTTGTCACAGTGAATCCTACGGGGGGAGAGTACTATAACATCGGAGGAACATTCTCCTGTACGGTGGGAGATATGCTGAAACATCTGGTTAGCCTTTCAACAATGGAGGGAATTCAGGTCGAGGTGGAACAAAGTCGCTTACGTCCTATTGATGCCGACCTGCAAGTTCCCGACATTACTAAATTTACTGCCCATACAGGGTGGACGCCCGAGATTACGTTCGAGACTACCATGCAGGACCTCTTAGATTATTGGCGAGAGCGCGTAAGCTCGGGCCGAAACTTCTTGTCGAGATAATATGAAAAAGATATTGGTGATAGGTGAAACTTGTAAGGATGTCTTTTGCTACGGCAAGGTTGAGCGCCTTTGTCCTGAGGCACCAGCCCCAGTGTTTAATCCCATTGATCAGGTAGAAAACTGTGGGATGGCAATGAATGTTCGACAAAACATTATTTCTCTTGGTACAGAGTGTGACATTGTAACAAACCAAAACTGGGCTCATGTTATTAAAACTCGTTACATCCACAAGAATACAAATCAGATGTTTATCCGTATCGACGTTAACGATGATGTAATAGGGGCTTGTGATGTTAAGTCTATTGACTTTAAGCAATATAGTCTTGTGGTTATTTCGGATTATTGCAAGGGGTTTCTTACAACTGAGGATATTAACTATATTGCTTCTAATCATGATTGCGTCTTTCTTGATACCAAGAAGAAGTTAGGCGATTGGTGTTCGCCGGCTAAGTATATCAAAATAAATAACTACGAATATGAGCGCTCAGCTGAGGTTCTTCCAAAGAGTCTCAAGGAAAAGCTTATTATAACCCTGGGAAGCCGGGGGTGTCTGTATCGGGATAAGGTTTACGAAGTAGAGTCCGTCGACATTAAAGACGTCTCCGGCGCCGGTGATACCTTTCTGTCGGGCCTGGTAGTTAAGTATTTACAGACTCGAAATATAGAGGAGTCTTTAAAGTTTGCTAACGAGTGCGCCACAACTGTGGTTCAAAAGAAGGGTGTGAGCACAGTATGACGGTCGTTTTTACGAATGGCTGCTTCGACATTTTACACCGAGGTCATCTAGAGTTATTGAAGCATTGTGCTAGCAAAGGCCGTGTTATAGTTGGACTCAATAGTGACGATAGTGTTAAAGGACTCAAGGGTCCATCCCGCCCCTATAATGACCAGGAAGATAGAAAAATAATTTTGGAAGCTTGCCGCTATGTGGACGAAGTGATTATTTTTAATGAACAAACCCCTTATAACTTAATAAAATCCTTAAACCCTGACATAATAGTTAAGGGCGGAGACTACGTCGCTGCAGATGTGGTGGGCAATGATATTGCGACCATAGATATTTTTAATTATATTGAAGGCTACTCGACTACGTCCACTCTGGAGAAAATAAAATGACCTATGTTTTTGATATTGATGGTACAATTTGCTTAAATTCAAATAGTGATTATATTAGTTCGACACCTATCCAGGAGAGAATAGATAAAGTGAACGAATTATACGACAGCGGACATACTATTATATTTCAAACAGCGCGTGGTATGGGCCGAAGCAAAAACTCACCAGCCCTTGCTTATGCACAGTTCTTTGATTTGACCCAAAAGCAACTTACTGCGTGGGGGGTCAAGTACCATTCATTATTTTTAGGTAAGCCTGCCGGCGACATTTATATAGATGATAAGGGGGTCAAAGATGTCAACTTCTTTACCAATTAAATTTGTTGCCAAAGGATGGGGTTTTGAAAAATGGATTGTAAACTGTGAAGAATATTGTGGAAAGCTGTTATACTTTGTTAAAGGAAAGAGCTGCTCGTGGCACTATCACGTTCTTAAAGATGAGGTTTTCTATATACAATCCGGAAAGATTTTAGTGAAATACTCTGAGTCGGACCACATTGAAGACGCCAAGGAAACAACTCTTGGCCCCGGCGACAATTTTCATATTTACCGCGGCCTACGACACCAAATGACAGCTCTAGAAGACACCGAATTATTTGAGTTCTCAACTCAACACTTTGACACAGATAGCCATAGACTTATAAAAGGAGATTAGATTATGAAGCTAAGCAACCAAGCAATGGGGGCGCTTATGATGGCGCTCCAAAAATCATTAATGGAACAGAGCGACATTGTACCATTACTTACAGAAATGAACTTTCAGGTTGACCCTGAAGACTCAAGCCATTCTACTTTGGTAATCCTCAACCCCCCTGTCATCTCGCTTGACAGCCTCGAGGCACCATTTATAGTAGAAGAAACAGAAGAGAAAGGAGATTAAAAATGCCCAAACCAACCACAGAACAAACAAAATTAATTAAAAAGTTAGTTACGGAGGAAGTTAATAGTCGCACAAAACGCCTTGTTACCAACTCTGAGGTGAAAGAAACTACTACGCAGATTGTAGAGACAGCAATCCGGACACAGTCCAGAGAGTTAGAGTCGTATTTGAAGCAGATCGACGAACGCTTGCGTAATCTAGAACAAAGGCGCCACTAGATTAATGCCGCGGTATGCCTATCACTGTTCAGAGTGCGACAAGGAGGTTACGCTTTTTCACTTAATTGCTGAAGAGGTTCCTCCTTGCCCGCTTTGTAACAGAGTAGGGCATCTTACTAAGTTGCTATCTACTTTCGCCACTAAGCCAAAAACGCAACTGAAGCAGAAGGTAGGGGATACTACCGAAAAGTTTATCGAGACTGCCGCGGCAGAACTTAAACAACAAAAGAAAGATCTTAAAGACAAAAGATGACCTGGTATATCTTATTTTCGGTATTATCGGTGGCCCTGAACGGGTTTTTAATATGGTATATTATAAACGTGCTTAGGAAACTAATGTTTGTGTCCGACAATCTAGGAGACTTATATCTTGCCACAAAGGCTTTTTTGATATTTACTGCTTCGATGTACAGCATGGATAAATACCACGGAGAGCCGATGATACAAGAACTGTTGTATCGCCTAAAAGATATTAATAATGAGGTCGCGACATTCAGAGAGGTATTTCAATATACTTTAGATGAAGAGTTAGAAGAAGAACTAGAGGAGCAACTACATGACACGCAAGAAGAAGCGCAACAAAAACCATTATTTCACGAAAGTTCATGAAGATGCAATAGTTAAATATGCTAATACTGACGACCGAGAACTAAGGGCGAAGCTGTATATAGAATACATTCAGCCGGCCTTTGATCAGATGGTTGATAAAATCATATACACCTATCGTTTTACCACGCTTCCAAATATAGATTACTTAAAAGATGACTGCAAGGTTTGGCTTACAACTATATTAAACAAATATGATCCAAGCAAGGGGTCTAAAGCTTTTTCCTATTTTTCTGTTGTTACAAAGAACTGGTTCATTCATAAAGTAAAAAGAAACCAGAAGCGCGCTCGAACTGAGGTGTTTCTAGAAGACATGATCAATGAACTGGAGGAAAATTTAGTTTCCCAGGAGCCCACATATGAAGAAAAAAGGCAAGATATAGAATTTTGGGGATCTTTGCATGGAGAGATAGGAACCTGGGATTCCTTTATGCTGAAAGAAAACGAGAAGAAGGTTCTTATGGCCGTCCGGATTTTATTAGATTCGGCCGATACAATTGAAATTTTTAATAAAAAAGCTATTTACTTATATCTGCGGGAGATCACTGGTCTTAATACAAAACAAGTTGTTAATAACTTAAATAAGTTGAGAAAAAGATATAAGGTGTTTAAAGATAAATGGCAAAACGGCGAGATCTAAACCTAGATGAATATCTAGAAGAAACTACAAAAAACATCCGCGAGGATCGGGCAATGGCTAAAACGTTGCTTATGGATGTTATGGCGGACATGAAAGCCTCATCTGCAGAGCGCCGCGAGATGGGCCCTATCGCCGCCAAGTTTGTAGAAAACCTCCAGCGCTCCAACGAGCAGCTCGTTAAACTCGCAGTCCTCCTTCAGCGCCAGCATGGCGCCCGCACCGGTCTCAGCGAAAATGATAAAGAGAGCTTATTTGATCTCTTAAATAATTCGGACGAGGAGAATAGCGATGACCGTTGATATTAAAGATCTTGATGGCGTATACGGCGCCATGAACGATCTCGACAGCGGCGCCGTCACTCCTGTCGCTGACCGTCGCGACACTTCCCCGACCTCAGCCCTTCTAAAAATCATAGAAAACATCTACACCCCAGATTCTTTACGTAACAAGAATCAATTCCGCGGCCTCCTGTTGTTTTCCAAACCTAGCACCTTCCCGCTTAGAGAAAGTAAAGACTCTTATTTTGAAGGGATATCCGTCTCCGAAGCCGGCTCCCCCTATCAAACCCTCGGCGCGTCGCACTACTACTATTACTATGTTCTCATCCCCGAGATTGAGCCACGACCTATTGACTTCAATGACCAGGCATCCATCCCGAAAAGATTGAGTACATTTGATTTAGTTGGCATGTCACCGGAACTGGTTCAGCAAGGGCAGAACAAGAGAATCACACCAGGAACTCAAGTCACAGTCCAATTTGAGAATATGGAGAAGCTTAAAAACCCGGTTGTCACAAACATTGGCCCCCTTTTATTCAGCTTTGATATAACGGGCATGACCCCCGATAAAGATTTTCCTTACGGTCGCGCTCCCACTCTATTTGGTATGGTGGGCCGAGACGGCGACCACTTAGACCCCAAAGGCAACTCCGGCATGACTTCCGCTGCTCATGCTCACTTGGCGGAACCCAAATATACGCCGGACGATATTAAAAAATGTGCGGACAAATATGATAGTGACTCTCTTATTGGGGGGAGATATCGTAAGACAAACGATATAAAAATATCCCTTCTTAATCCTGAAGCTCAGCCTTTTTGTAAATGTTTTATTGTCAGGTGCCACGAACAGAAGATCACCATTCGGTTAAACTCAACAACACGCACAACTGCGTGGCAGGCACAGCATCGTCGTTGGTATATCGAGGGAGATAGTCAACAAACTATTTTTTGTGCTAAGGCCTGGGGCGTACCCCCAGAAAAAGCACGGAAGGTTGTAAGGGGAACCAGTGACGTTGTTAGTTGGAAATATGGTGGCTCTTGGCACCAGAGCGGCTTCGCCTGGGACTTTAACCCCACAATTACGATGCCGGATGGAACGACAAAGCTGCTGAAAAACGCTTCGGCCTCTAACTTATGGGATACTTCGGGAATCGGCGAAATAGCCAAAGGCTTGGGGCTCTATTGGGGTGGTGGTGGTCCGACCGGCAGAGATATTGATGATCAAATTCATATTGGTGGCCAAAGCATCGTTAAAAGACTTACCGATGGTAAACTTAACAAGGGCTATAAAGTACTGGCTGCAGAAAGCAAACAGGGCGCCCCACAAGGCGGCCTCGATTTTGATAAGTGGAAAGAAGCCAACTCAACGGAGACGCCTGAGTAGATGGCTGGCACCTCTCCCATAAAAGTAGTATCCGGCCTCGACCTTACTAAGCTTCCAAAAGCTGCACAAGTTGAAATTGAAAAAATTCAATCGAGGGCCTTGAGCCGCGGCGGCGACCCCGATGCAGCAATCGCTGATTACATTGGTATAAATAATAAAAAGCGCAAAAACTGGGACGCTCCTCTATACAATGCAGCCGAAGGAGAATGGGTACAACAGAACGGGAACGCGTTCGTGGTGCTCGGCCGCGACCGATATGCAGAAACAACTACCGGATTCGGCGCCTCTGGTGTGTATCAGTGTGCCGCGATTGATATAGTAGCCGGCCGAAAAGGGTGGTTAGCTTGGTCTGTAACTGACGACGGTGGCCAAAAGAATGCTGATCCTGACTTTAAGCTCGACGCAGCTAGGGTTTACATAAGCCAGAAATCGGATATCGATACTTACTTGGGCCTCGGTATGCCAAAGCCCCCAGCACCCGGCGAGGTTGGCTCTTTGCTGATGACAGATCGATCAGCCCGGGCCGCTGCCGGGTTTACTACCGACAACGCACCGCGATCGACTGTGGCCATAAAAGCTGATACTCTCCGTTTCGTTTCTAGAGAGAACATCATGCTCGTGACTCGTTCCGATGAAAGGAACTCTCAAGGTGGGAAAACGGATAACAGCTTCACCGGGAAATACGGAATTGATCTCGTGGGAATGAATGATTTTGAAACCCTCCAGCCGATGGTCAAGGGCGATAATTTGGTCATGTGTCTGAAAGATATTACGGATGCAATTCAGAGCTTAAGGTCTCTGGTTGAAAACTATATAAATTATAATAATTCCTTCCAACGTCGAGTCATGTTTCATACCCATCCACCGGCCATACCTTTCCAGCCGATTCTTCCCTCGGTACAGGATCTCATTCCAGAAGGCATTCAGTTTGTGGTTAAGTCGGCCTTGAATGTTGAAGTGCCGGCAATGCTCCAGCACTCGCAGGAGGTTAGCAATATAGAAAGCACTTATCTAGATAACAAGGGCGGATCCCGAAGTAAAAAATATCTCCTAAGCAATTATAACAGGAGCAACTAAGATGCCCAGCACCCCACAGCAAATTTCTGCTATAAAAATGAATACATTTTATAGTAAAAATAAGCCACAGATTCCTTTTTATGAAGAGTTCAAGAGCGATGCGGGAACCGAGGGGTTTTATTATGTTGTAATAAAAGTCCCAGCATATATAGACTCTCTTACCACAGCCGATACCGACGCACACTATAAGAATCAAGCCGTCGACCGCTTTATTGAGCATTATGTTCCCGGCTATTATCCCTTTATTATGAATCAGGTCTCCCCTGCTCTTCACGCCGCATATGACGCTCAATATGATCAGCTTAGGCAAGACCTTTTTGATAGCTTAACGGCAATCAATTATAGAACTACCCTAGGGCAGCTACCAAAGGTTATATACAGTACTCAACTTGATTTAATCCATCAATCAGCCCCCTCGGCCATCCAGGGAATTGCAGCGTATAACTTTTCTCAGAATACCGGAGAGGTATCTAAAGCAACAACCATAGACTTGACTACGTTGCCTATGATTCAGGGCGAATTTGGTGCCTTTATGTCTACGTTTAATAACCAGTTAAACAATTTTCCCGGCCAACTCAACTTAAATTTAAATTTTAATTTTCTTCAAACTGGAGTAGAAAATATTCTACAAGTGATAATCGGCCAGCTGACCGATTATATACACCTTCAAAAGATCTCCGGTGGTTATAAAAAAGGCGATGAGCTAACGCTTGAATTCGGCGCCGAAAACAAAATAATGAGTATCTCGTATTCTCTTTCCGGTGAGGTGTATCCAGCCACTGAGGGGTTTATAACTAATAATAAATATAATAGTTTTTTTAAAGATCCTCTCACCTTGGCCACACTTGCCAACTATAGCGCAATTATTGAGACTAACAGCGACAGTACTCAGCTCAACGAGCAGTCTTCCTTCATAGATTTTATAACTAATACTTTTGGAGAAGCAGGAGGAGATAACCCCGTCAACTTTAATGGTCCTCATACTCCGGATAATGCATTGGGCCCTTGGAATAATATTTTTGCCAATAGAGAAAGCGAAGATCAGGTGGACATAAATGACATCGAGCGCATGGAGAAAATCTTTACCACCTTTAAGTCTTCCGCGGAGCTAAGAAGGATAGAAAACTTTGCCAGTGACCCCCAGGTACGCAAGATGGCACTCCAGCAGGAGAAGGCCAAGCGTATTAACGCTGCTATAGCGGTTACAGATGTTATTGATAAGGCTCTTAAATTTGAGTTTCCGATGGCCGGCCTCAACGATACGAAGGCCGGCCGCATTATAAACCAAATTATAAATCAATTTGGGATTCAAGAGCTAGCCAAAGAAGCAATAATCTGTCTCACACAAGGAGCAACCGTATCACTGTCTCGTATTAGTAGCGCCGTAAAACGAGAACTAATGACCACGAGCGCTGCCCCCCTTTATACGGCGCCCCGCAATCCTGTGAACATACTAGAAAGACCTGATTTGGGCGACTTCAAAGCCTATTTCAACATAACAGGCGATCCGCCCCTTTGGAAACGAATCTTGGACATTATCCTGGGAGCGTTAGCGAACGCTGCCTTTGAAATTATCTCCTCAATTGCGGATATGATAAAACATAACTGCGATGATCTTTTCCAGCAAGATGTCGGTCAGATGGCCGCCGGAGAAGAGTTGGTCGCGCTCATGCAACCACAATCCCAGCGAACAGAGATCCCGGCGATTGATGGTGGAATCACCGATGATTTTTGGGCCCCGCCCCCTGGTGATCACGCAGACCACCTTAGTCACGTTTTTATTAGAGCAGGATTTGAGACCATTACTGATGGTGTTTTATATCTCAACCTTGTGTCGACAATTTTAAATCCTAGTGAAATCTGCAAGCTGTTCAACTCTCCTAAAGATGTACCACAGGATACGCTTGATCGCATACTAGACTTTAATTCGGAGTATCCCGACGCGCCGGAAGCAATGAAGACTTTAAGTAATCTTTCCGCTGTCTCGGCCTTTTTCTTTGATTCTGCCGCGATGGTAGATACAACCTCAATGTGTAATGACTACTTGAATAGTGTTGCCGACCGGCTCGCTGCCGGCGGACAGTGCCAAGTATGTTTCGACTACGGTGCCCTCGACGCTATGCCGGCAGTAAATGAATTGGCTTTAATTATTGATGGCGGATTACAAATTGTGCCACCCGACATAGATTTTACGTGTCCAGATAGTGAGTATTTTCTTGAGAACCCCGTCATTACAACAGTGATACCTAATCTTTTTTATACCCTTGTAGAGTCTATTCAAATGTATATGGGATCTTCTATCGAAGCCTCCCGTACAGCAATGCTCCAACCGGTGGTAACCAACAAGGTGAACAGTGAGCTCGCTGCAGCCATGACCGCGGCCGGGGTTGAGATGGAAGAGGTTGATTTTAACCCGGAAGTGCTTGAGACAATACGAGATGTCTTCGGTAGGATTGGAGAAGTTCTCGACGACATGAACGACCCCGCGCTTTGCCCCGACCTTGATTTGTCTACTCTCCCGAATGTGTCCGCGATTTTAGATGCCCTCAACACCGGGCTCGACATCATGCAAGCAATCGGTCCAGATATTGAAGCCGCCGTAAATGAAATAAGTGATAATGTCGGCGCCATCCAGGCCAACTCAGGCAGCGCCGCCGGTAACGCTCCATATGTTCAATATCGTTTTAACCAAGAGTATAAAGATAGATTTCGGTATGCCATTGATCCTATTGGTTTTGGAGGGACGACTTCCACCGTATATGAGGGCTACCCTTATCAACAGCCGAGTAACGACCTAAACGAGCGCGGCTATAATATTGCTCGCGCGTCGATGGGTGTCTCTGGAGACAATTCTCAGGGAAATTATATAGTATTTAATTTTGATTTGGACGCACTCGAATCCTCTGAGGCGGCCGTTTATTTTCCGGATTATGCCACCTCATTGCCCACAGAGGAATATATAAAGATTCTGGTCACAGACAATCAAATGCTTTATGGTGATCTAGGCGTAACATTTGATGGGTCTTACAATCTAACGAATCCTGAGTATCTAGAATTAACAACAGAACTTCCTAACCCTAGCTATGTAACACTAAACATTAATCCTTTTATTTCACGACTCATTGACGCAATCCCGCCGGTAGCTTCTAGCGCCGGCACCCCAACAGCAGTGGAGTCAACTCTGGGCCTGTCGTCCGATCCAGCAGTCGCCCCGCATCTTGATGCGGCTGGTATATTATATCCCCAGGCCTTCCTTGCGGGCACACAACGAATGTTTAATTATATTCTCAACAAGGGCGCCTTCAGCGAGTATAAGTTGAGCCGCTTAAATTTCTTTAAAGATAACGCCAACTGTAATCCGGGGAACATTGGTGACCTAACGGATGCTGATGGTATCATCGATCAAATGCAGCAAGAAATGGCGGCTAGCGCCTGTGATACAGACACCACCGTCCAAGAAAAAATTAAAAGAGTAGTAAGATACGGTGTTATCAATCTTTTAATACAGTCTTATGTTGTTGAGTTTATTGTCAGTAATATAATTGTTTTTTCTGCTTTTAATATGGAGGATCTCTTTAATAGCAAATATGGATTTAAATCCTTTATGATAGACGGAGTGACAGAGTCCCTAGTTGCAATGATAAATCGGATGGAGCCTTCCTTGACCCCTCCTTTGTTTGGCTCGTCTGAAAAAACTCTCAGTGGAATCGTTCAGACATATTTGCTAGCTCGCCTAGGCCGTCTTGAAACCGTCGGCCTGGTTTCTACAGATGGGCTCATCAACTTCGATAGTGAGGAAGATTTGCGTACTGCACCACTGAGTGACCTAGTTAAGTTTTTGGTTGACGAGAGGGTGAATCATGTGTGGGCTACCGGGAATCGCTCTACGATTAAAGCTATTAACAATATTATTGATCCTACCAATTCCCGTCCCTCTCTGGAAGATATTTATCTTGACCATGTGGTGGGAATGTATCCCAAGTATAGCCGCCCGCAGCAAGATCCCAGCACCGTCACCACCGCTGCCTTCGACGCGGCACTGGGCTTTGAATGGTTCCCTGCTTTCCGCTATAATTCCGACGCTAATGCGTTCATGGCGCCCGGCCCGGAGCATTCAGTCACTTATGGGGAGGTGTTCTTCTCTAGGAGCATTACTTATTATAATGATACTACCAGTGAGGATGTAACACTCCCCGCCTATGTATTTTGGCGCCAGTGGCTGCTCGCCACCCTCGCCAGTACTCCCCAAACATCACCACTCTTAGACCCTTCTCATACCAATTTTCGTAAATCCTGGACACTCTATTATCTCCTTCCATGCCACACGGCCACCGCCGCGGCCCCGGACCTGGGTGGATACCCCAGCTTTGATCTTGACTCACCGGATTCCTGGGTAGGCTTGGGTACCCGACCCGGCGGAACCCTCTTTGATAACGCCGCGGCAGCCCAAAGCCGCGAAGGGGCCTTTTTCGATTTCATCGCGCTAGGGGCCGCACCTAATCTGGTGCCGGCCCTCGCTGGTGCACCAACGACCATGGCCGACATCCTTGCAGCGAAGTCTGCAGAACTCAGCATTATGAAAGACCCCCAGTTCACGGTCGTGCTAGAACAGATACTAAATAAAGACGCCATTTTTACCGTTGCCAATCTTTTCAATTTACACCTCAGTAGAACATATTTTTCAGAAGTGCGCGGCGCCTTTGATACCACTAAGAGGGCAATCTTAAGTCTATTAGAAGATATTAATTCGACAGATGCATTCCCGACCCCACGACGCCCATCGGCAGTCCCGGCCCTGCAGGCAGCCCAGGCGACGGGTGGTAAGAGCAACATGGATTCGCTCATGCGCGAGATAATGCTGAAAGTACTTAAAGAGACGCCTATCGCTATTCTCAAGGGTCTCGTGGAGCTGATCGATCCGCATATAGCAATATCTAAGCTTATAAAAGACATAACAGGCCAGGCTTTTAACACCGCTGCCACAGCTATTGATACCGCCGTCGGGAGCACCCCCGCGGTTCCAGGCCCAGGAATTCCCGAAGATGCCACCTGGGGGGACCTCGGAGTCACCGGCGAGAACGTACTTGGACTTGCGTTCTGCGGTTTAAATGTTTTAAACCAGCAAGCCTCTACGGCTGTCCCGAGTCTGCCTCCCCCCTTTCCCGGAGATGGCCCCCTCATTGGGCCACTGATGACGATGGAAGGCATAGACTTTAAGGGAACCGTCGCGGGAATGTTTATGGCACCACCTTCTCCCTTCGGTATTTTATATCTTCTGTTGTCTCTGTTGGAGAACCTAGACATCCCCGTTGACGAAGATGCTCCACCCGAATTGGATATGTTGGCACCCCCGGACTCAAATTCGTGTTAAAAAGATATGTAGGGGATAATTATAGAGAGGATTCCAGATGTCATCAGGATTAGCAGCCAAACTACCTTTAACAGTTGATAGTGTGTTCGGGCCATATAATCTTTTAACAGACTATAGGGCCGTCGCCTCACAAAATTTAAAAATGTTGATATTGACTAACCCAGGTGAACGGATGATGGATACAAGTTTCGGTGTGGGATTGTTGGGATATCTGTTTGAAAACAACGGGCCCTCGACCTATAATGATATTCAAGCAAGAATCATTTCTCAAACAGCACTCTATTTGCCCTATATAAAAATAGAGCGAGTAGAGTTTTCTGCCCCGGAAGGACTTCCAGAATTATATCCTCACCAGATTGTAGTACGAGTTTACTTTAAAGTGGTTCCGTTACAATTATCATCAGTACTAGAAATTGAGGTTAATAATAACACTAACTAATTATTACTGGACTTAAACAACTATGGCCAAAAAACTTACACAGATAGATTACACCAGCCGCGACTTCGATTCAATTCGAAGCGATTTAGAAAACTTTGCTAAAAGGTATTATCCCGATACCTATAAGGATTTCAATAAAGCGTCATTTGGTTCGCTCATGCTTGATACTGTGGCCTACGTGGGAGACATCTTATCTTATTACTTGGACTATCAGACCAACGAAAGCTTTTTAGACTCTGCTCTTGAATATAATAACGTCGTTCGTTTATCTCGCCAACTAGGATATAAGCAGCGCACATCGCCAGCATCTTATGGCATACTTACTTTTTATATTGAAGTCCCCGCGGCCCTGACGGGCTTGGGCGCCGACCCTGATTTAGTTCCTATATTACAAGCCGGCTCAACTTTTTCCTCCATAGGGGGAGGATTTTATACTCTCTTGGATGATGTTAACTTCTCCCAAGACAATAATCAAATTGTTGTTGGATCTGTAAACTCAGTAAGTGGGGTTCCGACCACCTTCGTGATCCGCGCAACAGGCCGCGCAGTCTCTGGCCGTGTAGCGCGGGAGCAAGTAGACGTAGATTCTTTCGAGAGGTTTTTCAAATTCCAGCTGGGAACAGCCAATATAAGTAATGTGTTGCGCGTAGTAGATACCGAAGGCAATCAGTATGCAGAAGTGGATCATCTCTCCCAGAATGTCATTTACAGGGCCATTAGAAATACTTCTGCTTCTAGGACTACGGTACCAAACTTGTTACGGCCCACACCGGTTCCCCGCCGCTATGTGGTGGAAACAATAGACGGAAATACTTTCCTCCAGTTTGGCTACGGGTCTACCTCTAATAATCTTACCAATCCTGTTGTTGATCCAACAGAAGTCGTTCTGGACTTGAATGGCCGCGACTACACAACTGATATTGATTTTGATCCCACCAAACTTATCAGTACCGATAAATTCGGCATCGCACCGAGCAACACCACATTAACAGTAGACTATCGCTTTAACACAACATCTGATGTAAATGCCTCCATCCATTCGGTTACCGGTATCGTTTCTACTAACTTCAAGTTCCAGTCTCAAGGGTCCGTATCAAGAACCTCCCGGACATCGATTCAGGCCTCCCTAGAAGTAACCAATGAAGAGCCCTTTGTGGGAAGCATTAAACTACCGTCTTCCGAAGAAGTTCGCCAACGAGCTTATAGTCATTTTGCTACCCAGAATCGCGCCGTAACAGCCAACGATTATCAAGCAATTATCTATGGCATGCCGGCAAAATATGGAAGTATTAAGCGCTGTCTGGTTGCTAAAGATGTGGCAGAATTTAAAAGGAATATTAACATATATGTTATGTCGGAAACCAACTCTGGCAAGCTAATCAAGGCAAACGCCACACTTAAGAATAATCTTAAAAACTGGTTACTGGGCTATAAAATGATTAATGATACAATTGATATCATTGACGCATCCATAGTAAATTTTGGAATTGAATACGAAATATTATTAGATCTTTCTGCTAACAAATATAATGTTGTTAATCTTGCTAATAATGCTATTGCAACGCTCTATTCAAAAAAATTAGACATAGGAGAAAGCATCTCTATTACTGAGATTTATAAAGTTCTCAACCAAGTGAACGGCGTAGTAGATGTAACAGCTATTGAAATAGCATTAAAGAATGGTGGTATTTATTCTGAGTCGAGCTACGATATGGAGGCCGCCCTTAGTGCTGACGGCCGCCGCATCATGGGAGAAAAAAATATAATTTTTGAACTTAAGTATCCGAATGTTGATATTAAGGGAAGCGTTAAATAATGGCCATTAAGAGATACACCGCTAGCGCTGATACTACCATTACTAATGCTTTCGAAGTCGGGATGACATCCCGCGGCAGCGGATCTAATATGGGATACGCGGATTCGTTGGAAGTGTTCTCTATCTATGGTCAGTTGTCAGCTAGCACCGCCGCGGCAGATAGTTCTACTACTATGGCCCGCGGCCTGAGTCAAGAATTATCACGAATTTTAGTTAATTTTCCTATCGCCACCATTAATAGCGATCGCACCGCCGGCCGCATCCCAACTCTGGGCAGTGTAAGTTTTTATATGCGTATGTATAATGCGGAAACTCCCTTCACGTTGCCACAAGATTTTAATCTAGTAATTGCACCGGTTTCTCGCTCTTGGGTCGAGGGCGCTGGTCTCGATATGGATAACTATAAGGATCTGGGAAACGCCAACTGGATTAATGCATCTACGGCCGCCTGGACAACAGTCGGAGGCGACTATTTTACCGGATCAAATTATAACGTCTCCTTCGCCCAGGGATACGAAGATATCGAACTAGACATCACAGATCTTGTAGAGAATTGGGTCGCCGATCTGAGCACCCCCGACGGCCCCGGAGTTTATAATAGCTATGGGGTGGGGATAAGATTTACCTCGAGTCAAGAAGCTTTTTATTCGTGCTCCAACGACACGGAAGCTTTAAATGTATTCACCGGAAGTGTCCTAAACAATACTGGAGGCGCCACTCAATCATATTATACTAAGAAATTCTTCGCGCGTTCCACAGAATATTTCTTTAAGCGGCCTGTCATCGAGGCGCGCTGGGATTCTCGCATCGAAGACGATCGCGAGAACTTTATGTATTCTAGTTCTTTTGCTCCTCTCCTTGACAACTTGAATACTCTTTATTTTTACAATTATGTGAGGGGCAGATTAACGGATCTCCCTGGAGTGGGAACCGGCGTACTTAATGTATCTTTATATTCGGGCTCTGCCGGAATTCCTACTGGGTCCGCCTTGTTACTCCCAGCGGGAGGGAATGTCGCGACCGTATTGGACACCAACGCCACAGGCGGATGGGTAAGCACCGGTATCTATTCGTGCTCGGTTTCAATAACGGCTGCAGCAACAAGGGTCCTAGGAATGCATGATGTGTGGCACTCAGAATCTGTACAATATCATACTGGCTCGTTCTATCCTGAGCTGCCTCCGACTTATGCCGCGGCCCCGACTTTTAACCGGATTACTTCGTGCACCAATCTTAAGAAATCTTATTCAAAAAGGGATAAGGCGCGCTTCAGGTTCTTCGTTCGCTCTAAGGACTGGAGCCCTACTCTTTACACTGTTTCCACGGCTAACAATCCCACGGATTGTATTACTAGCGCTTCATATGCAATCCATAGGGTGGTGGATAATCTTCCTGCCGTCGCTTATGGGACCGGCTCTTCATATAGCACGTATTTATCCTTTGATAAAGACGGAAACTATTTTGATCTAGACATGGCCCTCCTGGAGCCTGATTATATGTATGAGATAAAGTTATCTTACTATAATGATAGTATAGGAGACTGGCAGGAACAGCTGCAGACGTTTAAGTTCAGAGTTGAAGAATAGGTGAATTATGAGTTTCAAGACTTTATTTGATAAAGCATCTGGTATTAAATCTCTAGCCAATAAATCAGCAGAAGAAATTGGCAATGAAATTGAATCGGTAGGCTATCACACTGCGGATATCCTCGAAGAGCAGAGGTTCATCCCCCAGGTAGACTTCACCAAGCCAGAGTCTTTCGCTCGTTTCGGATCTGCCGAAGAGTATTATGTGGAGTCTGTTGATCGGATTACGGAACAGTTTCCATATGATGGATCACTCAAAGAACGACTAGACTGGGAGAATGACTCCACCTATATTGATCTCCACATCTACAATAATCTATATCCCCGTACAACTGGATATATCACCATGTCGATTGACCCGGCAGTCAGTAATCGTATAGATGGATATGGTGTCCCCGATGTTGCGGAGTATATTTCTTTAAAGGGAGGACCTCACACTAATCAAGATAGTGGAATGAACCCTTATTCTACCAATTTCACTGGTTCAAATTATCTGGAGAGCAGTAAAAATAGGGAATCTAACCTTAAGTATGATTTAAGTGGTAGCGGTATATCATTAGAATTCTGGCTCAAAAAAGACAATTTTGACACCAGCACAACACACAAAGAGGTTATTTTCGATTTATGGAACGGAGAAAATTCTTCGTCAGCTGAGTATGGACGCTTCCGCTTAGAACTTACTGCTTCGGGCCCGGAAGTGGGCCCAAGCCTAGGCGATGGCGGCCGCAAACCCTTTATACTAACTGTTCTCTCGGGCACTACTGGGTTCGTCACTTCTTCCGTTTCATCGTATTCTTTGACGACTGCGTCGGTCGCCGATGGAGAATGGCATCATTATGCCATAACGTTGCTCTCTGGCGCAGTGGGGATAACTGGAAGTTTCTATATAGATGGAGAGCTAGAAAATCAGTTTGTTTCTGGCGCCCTGCGTACCGATCTCACCGGCCCAGCTGGCACGCCGGCATCCATTAACGAAGTAACTGGCGCTCTAAGTGCCTATGTGGGAGCCCTTCGAGCCCCAATTTCCGGCACCAATACGGAAAGTTCTACTACTTCTTCTTATGGTAAGTTAGCAGCCTCTTTGGATGAATTTAGATATTGGAAAACGCAGCGCAGTTCTAAAGACATAGGGAGGTTCTGGTTTACTCAAGTCGGTGGTGGTACTAATAGCGATACGCCACCGTTTTCTGATGATAGTAATAAAGAAATGGTTAACACTCATCTGGGAGTTTACTATAAATTTAATGAGGGGATCACGGGTTATTCATCAACTGACTCTGTAGTTCTGGACTTCTCTGGCCGTGTTACCAATGGAGCATGGACCGGATACACATCACAATCCCGAAACACAGGTTCGGCCATTATTTCATCAAGCGCTGCAACGAAAGAGTTTGAAGATCCAATTATTTATAGTTTTCATCCGCTAGTCACCACTCTCCGCGACAATTTAGAATTGTCTGGATCATCTTACGATGTCATCAACAACTCTTCTCTCTATAACAGCATTCCCGCTTGGATCACTGAAGCTGATATGGAAGGACAAAAACAGCTCCGCTATCTAACACAGATTATGGGAAGCTACTTTGATACCCTGCAGCTTCAAATGGAGACTCTCAACAAGTTTAAAGATATTTCCTATGTAAGCTCCAGCGAAAAGCCGCTCCCGTTCGCAGAAAAAATGTTAAATTCTGCCGGCTTCGTTTCACCCGAAATCTTTCTTGATGCAGATATCTTAGAAGTTCTGGGTGATCGTAGTGAGGACATGGTTTACGAAAAAAGCCTGAATGACATAAAAAATATTGTTTATAAAAATATCTACAACAACTTAACCTATATTTTTAAGTCTAAGGGCACCGAGAAGGCCTTCCGCAATCTCATAAGATGCTTTGGTATCGACGATGAGTTAGTCAAGCTAAATCTATATGCCACAGATACTGTTTATCGATACCGTGAAAACCGTCGGAATGTGGTTGTTGCCGACAAAACAGTTAATTTTAATAGGAAAGAAAACATGGGCGGTGTTGTTTATAATGCCTCCTCTTCCGTCAACACAGATGGGTTTTCTTATATACCGGCCAACACTTTCTTAACTGGAGGGTATGCGACGACCCTTGAAACTGAGGTTTTTTTCCCACTGAAAGATCCTGTCTCTGAGGACACCTATATTAACACCAACGTTATTAGCTCTTCTCTTTTCGGCCTTCACCGAACAGCTGAGCTGCCCGACGACCCCGCCTGGGACCCCGCCGGCGACAATGCTAATTTCCAGGTATATGCGGTACGAGACGAGATAGAGTCGGCCAATGCTCACTTTCTTTTAACTGGTGTTGGTGCCACATTAATACCTCCCCTCACTTCGTCTCTATATGAAGATCTGTATGATGATAATTCTTGGCAGCTCGCAGTCTCCGTTAAGCCTCTTGAATACCCTCTTGTTCCTTATATCCAAGGCAACTTCGGCGGTAGCCGTGATGATTACCTGGTGGTTTTCCGCGGCGTACAAACAGACTCTGGGGAGATAATTAACTCTTTTACTGTCACCGGCACCATCGCCGCTCCCCCCGACTCATTCGTGACATCCAGCCGCCGAACTTATGTTGGCGCGCATCGCACTAATTTTACTGGAACTCTCCTGGACCCCAGTGATGTGCGCATCAACAGCAGCCGATACTGGCTTAATTATCTCGACGACTCAGCCCTCACGGCCCACGCATATGATACTGAAAACCATGGAGCACTCTATCCTCATAAATATGCCTACCCCTTTGACCCCACGGCCTCGTTTGGTGAGATACTAAACTTTGATACATTGATGTTCAATTGGGAGTTCAGCCAAAACACCGGTTCAGATGCTTACGGAATATTTCAAGTAGCCGACGAATCCTCAGGTTCATCTCAGTATATCGGGAGTGCTTTTACAAATCCGACCTTCGGCCTTCCTGGCGAGCTTCTTAATAAGAAATACACAGCTCAGGGTTATGGTTTCGAGGCCTCCAATACAGGTTCGATAAGAAAAGAACACGTAATCTCTTCTAAGTTAAATCCCCTAGAGGTTATTAACTCAGTCGATCAAGTTAAGGTTTTGTCTGTTCAAGAGCATCAGGAATTCTATCTCGACTCCCGACCAGTCAACTACTTCTTTTCTTTTGAAAAGAGTATGTATCGAACAATATCAGAGGAAATTGTCAATTATTTCGGCACGTTAAGGGACTTTAATAATATTATTGGAGAGCCAGTTAATCGCTACCGCCCCAATTATAAATTAATGGGACTACTTCGCAAGCGCTTTTTTGCACAAGTCTCAAACTCTGAGATCGACTTTAACAAGTTTTATGAATTTTATAAGTGGTTTGACTCTTCCTTATCTTATATGTTAGGCCAGCTGGTACCAGTTTCGGCCGATTTCGCCGAGAATGTTCGGACTATGATCGAAAGTCACGAGCTAGAAAGAAATAAGTACAAGTCAGTATTCCAGTTTATGGATGAAGAGAAGACAGTTTTCGAAGCGGCCCTTCAAAGCAATGTAGACTATGGGGGGGCAATATCTTCCCCCGATGATGATAAGAGCCTGGGATTCTGGCCATCAAGCGCCCCAACTAGACGTCAGCTGGGCACGTCACCGCGATCACTCACAAAGGTATGGCAAGATACTTCTGCCCCAGTAGAAGCCGGTATCGATGGCTCGGCCCTTGAGGCCCAAGAACAACGATATTTGTGGTGGAAGAACAAAACAGAGAGAACAAGCTCTGCCTTGGCAGTTCCTTTTTCTGACGATTTTAATAGATCTCGAGTCCAGTTATTCAAAACTATTAAGCAAACCATCGACCGGCTAGCCGTATGCCCTTATCGTTTTGCTATTGAGGGAAATCGAACCTTAGGAGGTGTTGGATCTCCCGTGGGACAGAAGGTTAATTTTGTGTTTGCAGCGACGACACCTTTTGGTCCTGAAGGGTCGGACTACCTTGAAAAGGTGATGGTCGCAAAGCGCTCCGATCTAGAACTCCTCTTAAATACCACTGATCGTTTTTATGGGCCCAACTTTAAACAACGCCTGGGGCTGACCTTTGATCCAGGTTTTAATACTCCGTCTGCAGAAGACTCTTTAAAGTACACCGGCGCCAACCTTTCTCCGTTTAGTGTTTATTCCTCGTCGGTTTCTACCGGCTATGTGGCAGACATAGCCTCCAACTACACCGGCGGAATTGATTTTACTAATCTTCATCATGATTTTGTGGCAAACACAGATATCCCATTGCAGGGCCCGTTCCCTGAAAAGTTCGTGGGCGGCCGATTTTATCGACATGTAGATGTTAGCGACGGCACAGATACAATGGCCACCCGGCCTGAAGGTTTTCGGATTCAGTTTGGTGGAGTAAAAGACTCCGACGGATCATCGATGACAGAGGTCGTTGCCATACTGCCCCCCAATTCGAGGGGAACCGTCGCTACAACTGACGCGAACATCCCACGTGGTAATCGTTTTAGGGATGAAACAGCAAAGCGACCATTCAATATTAAAAACATTCTTATGACAACGGCTTCTGCTGGTGTACGTTTGTCAGGAACGATTATGCATTCTGCTATCGGCAATTACCAGCGTAACTATCAAGTTGTCCAAACATGCGGCCGCACAGCAAATGACCCCTATTTCCGCGATCAATCTTTTACTTTTGGCTCCCTAGCCTTAGCCAGCAATCAGACTGTCCGCGGCCGCTTTCCTTTAACCGAATCTACTCTGGGAGTTAATCCTGGTTTTACTGAATTTGAAATCCCGGAGAGAACTGGATCTAATTCTAATCAGACCGTCATAGTAAACAGATTTAGCTCGCCTGGTTCTTATGCAGTAGACTCCCTTGGATATATGGCACCCCCGGCTGAAGAACTATCTGTATATAATGCTCTCCCTTACCGAAATCTTGAAGTTATTAACTACGGCCTCTCCGGATCTGCATCATCCGATCCTTCGATTGCACAGTCCATTGCAGTTATAGATCAAATCAGCAAAAACAGGGGCCTGAACCAGCTCTCCTCGCTTCATTGTGGCCAATACGGGTCTGACGCTGCCTATGGTTTGATAACGGCCACCAGCACCCGCACAGACGGCGGTCTGGGTTATGTGGCCACCCCGTCGTGGCACAAAGTCAACCGCAATCGCAAACAGCGCATGATGAGCGGCTCTGCCACCGGAAACGGTTTATACACCGGGTCAGTTTATGATAATCTTTTTGTCCAGCACCCCATCCCCCGCTCCTTCCAGCAATATGCATGGGTGACTGCCTCAGTGACAGGCAATGCTATAATGAGCCTACAACCTCCCTCATGCTTGAGTGCCTCAACGTATAGCCAGTTTTTAACGAGTTCGGACGCAACAACTCTTGATGCTGGAAAGGGCACTTCTGATTATATTAATGACTTCGTCGGACTCCGACGCCTCGTCCTCGACCCGGTCACAGCTTCTACTCATACCTTGGGATTTTCACCGGGTTCCTTATCTTCTTATGTAAATAACGATTATATAGTTGCTAACAATCTAGTCGGCACCTTTGCCGGCGGCATAGCATTTCAGGCCTTGATGCTCAACCGATCTGGCCCATATCAGTATCCCACATGGAAACAAATGCGCCTAGGCTCTCACCCCGTTGTGAGAAAGTTACGAAAGACAAACACAATTAGTGTGGTAGACTCTCCTCCTCTTTTGGAATCGGGACTGGGTTATTTGACGCGTGGCAAGAGTGCCAATACCTTCACTGACTTCACAGAGCAGCCCTTGAGCAGTCGCCACATACCTGCCCTAGTGGTGGCCGAGAAGCGTGCCGGTGATGAAACGTTTCAGGATGAAGGAGTTTATCAGCTATCATATGGAAATAATTTAGATATGTTTTCACACGAAAGCTTAAATAATCGGCTAAATCTACAAATAAGTAAAAAAGAGATTTATGATAATCCGTTTGTATCAATGATGGAATATTTCTTAAGCTCAAGAGCCAACCTGTTGGTAGATTATGGAGAGAGGGTTTATCCGGCTGAAAAAGTGGTATATCGAAACATAGTGAGAAACCGTACTAATTTCACCATTACAGGATCTTTTGATCCCAAACGCACCGTGGCAGAACGCGCCAACTCTCAGGGCCATGTTATTACTAGCAGCGCTGCTTGGTTCTTACGAGAAGAAGAGAATTTCACCACTGTTGCTCCCACCTTATCATCGCGTGAGCAGGGAGCGGGCGAAGGCCAATCGATCCAGGGACGTTATGGGGTGCCAGATTCTTATGACATTACGGCCAGCGCCCAATACAACATGAGAATTCCTATTGGCTGGAACGCCGACCGATCATCTTTAATTTATGGCGGAACCACCAAGTGGCAAGTGGCCGAACAATCTGGGCGCCTCCCATACGTTGACTATGAGAACTGGGTCCACCAGCTTCGCCTGAAAGCCAAAGATTATTCTATTGTGCCTGAATTTAGAATTAGCGAACATATTGCTGATATTATTAATGACGGAGGCAATCCTTTAGTTGATAACTGGCGCTTGGACATTACCGGAGCAGAATACCCTAACTCTAACGTTGATCGTTTTTTCGAGACTTATACCAATGGAGAATTTTGTAAATTATTCAAAGTAGTTGACGACATGCTATTCGAGACTGGAACGGGTGACCAGAAGCTTAAAAGAAATAAGATATCGTTGCAGTGTAACGCGGCAAAGAAGTTGCTCCCCTACCCCGATTTCTATCCTATCCAACAGTTCCAGAAACTAGCACAGCAATTCTCTCAGTCATATGGCCCTTATGTTAACACTACGGCTTCGGCGGATACCGCCGATATTCCTTTGGCTGCAGGATATCGAGCATTCTTAGACCCCTTCTTCTCCCCTGGAATTTGGTTTAATACTTATAAATCTGGATTAGGAGTGGGAAGTTATGTGTTGTTGGTCCCAGACGTGAAGGCCGAACTTCGCGACTTGCAGACATATAGTGCTATGAATTCTGCCAATAGTGCTTTCCCAGAAGGAGTCATTAATTTTGGTAGTGGCAGTATCTTGTCCTGCTCAGCTACCGCGTCTAATGCGGATTACGCTCCTTACCGCGTCCCCTTTGAAGCAATTTATCGGCCCCAACTATTAAATACTAAAATTATAAGCGGCTCTTATATCTATGACAGTGGTGTAGGATCCGCTAGCTTGGCCGAAAACACCAACAATGTTTATAAGGCAAACAGGGTGTCTTGGGAGGGACAAGGAAACGATCTGTATCGGATGATGGCAGATAACACACTTAGCTCCATTTATGATCTTTTCATAGAAAATCCGGTGAGCTTTATTTCTAATACTCAAGATAAGTTCTCGGCGCTAGATGTTACGGAAGGCGATGTGTTCGCTATGACCTTTAACATTCAGAGATCATTGGATGCTACAGGATCAGCGGATCGGTCTAAATTCGAAATGTATAGTAGAAACACCGCTTTCGGTCCCCCGGTAGTCCTGGATGATGGAACTGGCATCGACGGCGAGTCCTACCTAGAGTACAGCGCCTCGACATCACCCAGCACGCCCTGCTATATAAATGGCACAGCCTCAGTAACAGTGGTTGCGACTGCCTCATTTGCTGGTACGCCGATCCTCTCAGATTTGTTAGCGTCAGCAGAGTATATCTACAGCACTCAGCTAGAATCAGACTCCTACAGTGAGAGCGCCATTGGGTCTTGGTTTGCTCAAACTATATCAGAAAGCTTTAATTTATCAGAGCGTCTTGGACAAGAGAACTCTTCGCGATGGATGATACAAAGTAAATTTGAGACCCCAGTTCTAAATTTTGCTGATGTGAGCGCCACAACCCCGGCAGAAGCAGCCCACCCCATCCAACCCGGCTCTGCACAGAGTATCACCACCAAAGGAATGGGGCACCAGTACGGTCGTATTACGAAGGGCGATGAGGGAATAGATTGTTATATTGATACTCCTGAATTCGTTGTTTCACCTAGATATGGCCGTTTGACGCGTCCAAGATCCTTGGCCAAACTTGTTGGATTCCCCGAAGGGATTAAGAAAAAAGTTGGTGTTCTCAAAAACGAGGTATTGCTAGAAGAGGCTGTAGTAGTGGTGCCCTTTATTCAATTAAATACGCGACGGAAGTTCCTCACCTTCCCTCGCGCCAGAGTAAAACTGAATAGTTATCAAAACTTACTCTCAGCTATGGATAAATACATCTTTCCTCCTAAGTTTGACTTCACAAGGTTTAAAGAAATAAAGCCCGTATTGATGTATGTGTTTGAGTTTGAGCATTCTCTTACGCAGGAAAACCTTTCATCATGGTGGCAGGGCGCTTTCCCCGGGCAACCAAATGTCGATTGTCACCTTTGCGGATGCACCGACACTGAGTTTGAATTAAAAGAGGTCCAAATTGAAGAAAAAGAATTGGTGGATAAGATTTTGGGGTGCGATAAAGATCTGCACTGGATGGTCTTTAAAGTCAAAAAGCGCGCCGCCCGAAACTTCGAAAAGCTCCGTCGCTCGTTTGTAACCGATGATTTGAGTGATATCCCCGCAGCTGTGGGCGAATATACTTATAACTGGCCATATGATAATTTTTCTTTGGTCGAGCTGGTGAAGATCGAACAACAGGTGCGATGGCTCTCTGATGAGGTTTCAGGACCGCCATGCCCTGATCCGGAAGCCGATATACCTACGCCCTCACCGGCACCTCAACGCGCCCCGACAGCGACTCCTCCGAGTCCTTTAGTGGTCCGCGGACGCGGCAAGTCCGACCCGGACACGGGCCGAAAAGCACAGACTACGGAAAAACCGACAACTACAACGACGACGACTACTACCGGCCAGACTACTAACCAGACGGTGATCGTCAGGCAAGAACAGACAACGGATACCATCGATCCAGATGCGATTCTCGGTGGGTCGACCGGAGGCGGTCTACGGTCGACCCTATCCGATGCCGGTGAAACTGGCGGAGATAGTACTATCAAAAAGCCACAGGATGGATAATTAGTATATGGAATTTTTTGACAAAAAAGAAGAAGTACTTGATATTGAACTGACCGAGTATGGCCGGCAGCTATTATCCCAAGGGCGTTGGAAACCAGACACGTATGCTTTTTTTGATGACGATATCCTGTATGACTCCGAGGCCGGCGGAGAAACAGAAAAGCAAAACTCTGCTCGTCGTCGAATAAAATATAACACTCCGTCCATGAAAACACAACCATATATCCAGGGAGCTGAAACACGCGTGAAGAACTTTCATTCCTCTGTGAAGGGCACCTTCGACGCCGCCGCGAATGCCGGCCACGCGATCCAGGATAATTCGGTGAGGTTTGTAAACGCTTTTCAAAATGCTCCATCTTTTGGGCAGACGCACTTTGCGGCCTCTAACCCCTTAGGGACTAGTGATCTTAAAACAGAATATGCGCCGGCCTGGGCTGTCTCGATGGTAACAAATGAGATATCCTCCAGCCAAGACCAGGTCGGGATGACTCTCGCCGCACAGGGCATAAACTTGACAAGTAGTCATTCCGGAGCTATAATTCAAGACATTCCCCAACTGGACGTGGTGGTAGACTACCAAACATTCTATAATCCGACAGATCCCGACTATCAAGGATCTAAATATCTTCCACTCACTCCTCAGTTTAATGCAGAAGGTATCCAGTTATTTGTACAAGATGATTTTTTAATAGTTGAAATTTTAGAAGAAAATACAAACTACTTGAAAGAGAATTTTACTATAGAGGTATATGAGCACGACCCCTATCTCGACTCGGCGTCAGGCAGTGTACTCAATCAACTAACTTTTGTGAATAACAGCGATATATATCATTTCCCTCAGAAAAGTCAGGATGTTGAGTATTATATGAATATTTTGGTAGACAGCGAAATGCCACCACAGGTGGCTGAGAACCTAGGAATATCTGAAAGGGTAATTCGAGCATCGAGCGTCCGTTTGGCCGTCACCCGCGATCTTTACGGAGACGCTGAAGGCGGGGAGTGCGAATAATGGCACTAACTATGGCCTCTGGGTTTAGTCAAGGGGACCTTCCGGTACCTTTAATAAAGGAAGTGGTGATACACCCAGCTGATAAGATTGCGCCGAAAGGTGGCTTTACTACTCAAAAAATAACAGCTCGATTTATGATACCGCTTGAGTCCGGCCGCCACTATGCACCTCTCACTCTCTATACCCGCACCTTAGGGTCTAAGAGTAGAATAAATGGAATGCGGTCTAGTGCAGCAGCGCGGAATATATCAACACAAATTGCTAGCTTCTCGGGGACCAATACTGGAGAGATGCACCTTGTGGCTCTTGACGACATGTCGGTGAATAAAGATAATTATTTTTCTTCCAATGTTAAAATGTCAACAAAATATTATTTTAAGTATGTTGATGTTGACTTTCAAGTTCCGATCGAGAGTGGGCGCCTGGACCTGATCAGGGACCTAGCAATAGTGGCCACCGTTTTTTCATCGATGTCGAAGCCGCTTGTTGCCGGCATAATGGGCCAATTCTCAGCCCAGCAGGACCCTACGAGTCGGCTAAAAATAGGAGAAATAATAATTCAGGATGTTCTGACTAACCGTGCTGTCCCACTGGAGAGTAATTATTTTATTCTTAGCGAGACAGTGGCTGACTATGGCAACAAAGGAGATATCTGGCCGGGCCCAGTCCACAAGAATGGCTCTGACTATATGGTTGGGGCCACCCATGATCCCGGCCGCAGTCACCCTAAGTGTGAGAAGCAGACCTGCGCTAATTATAAAATTAAAGATTTGCGGTTTTTGGATCCCAATAGCCATTCCTATATCGCAAAGATCTTCGTCGGCCAGACGGATGAAGTCTCGGCAAACGACACACTCCAACCAACTAAAGAATCCTCACGACAGTATTTTTCAGAGCCACAGTATTCCCGCCAATCTGGCGGCAGCGCTGTGACTTTTGTTAGCTTTAACTTTTTATCTTACTTGCGCGATCATCTAGAATTTTCTGCGTTGATTCCAAGGCAGGAGATGATTTTAAGTTGCGGTAGCATCGCTACAGCAAAAGTATACAGATTTCCTAGGGCACAGCAAGATCTTTCATCAGACCTAACTCCGGGCAAATGTGGCCCATCCACACAATGCCACAGCCACGAAGAGGTTTTAGTAAGCGATGCTATATCTTTTTATGAGGGCCGCACCCCAGGTGTACTAGGTATGTTTATAGCTGATCCCGAGGTAGGCCAAGAGTCAGCCGGTTTGTATGGGTATCGTATAGAAATTGAAATAATTGATAACTCACGCGCCCTGATTCTTTACATCATTAAGAAACTCACACGTTCTCTGGACGTTTATAAGAATTTTATAGCTAAGTTTAATGAACACTCTAATAGATCTTTAGGAAACTACTCTTATTTTAGATCTAATATAGAATCAATTAAGGCCGGCTCGAACCATAAAAAGCTAATAAATTTGCTCTTATCCTCTATAAGGTTTTTCTCCACCGGAGGGCCCCTAGGATCTCTGAAAAAGAATTTGTTATCGATGACATCGCCATATTCAGCAACTGTAGAATCCATTTATGCATTTAAAAAACTTGTAGAAGACTATATTAATACCATGGCCAACCTAGTTACGGAGAATATTCAAAATGGCATACAGACTAGTGACATAAAGTCTAAAATGTTTACCTCACGGCCAAATCGTCTTACTAAGGTTTCGTACGAAATTCCAAAAGCTTATTACAATTATTCCCACCAAGGAAGAGAAATGGGCCTAGACTACTTTGGCACAAGTTATTCAGTGGAGACTGGCACCGAAGCTGCCCCGCCTTATTCTACTGGAGTGAGCGTTCCAACAGCCGGCACAAATCTCATGATTGTGGGCCCCGATGCATTTATAGATCGACTAAATCTTGAAAAGAGTAAATATAGAGTACCAGACTTAAACTCTCTAGCTCTTAATAAATATGGATTCTTAAGTCCACTCATAGTACGCACCCCACAGGACAGCATTGGCACAACAACCAAACTAAATTTCTCTTCATCACTTAGCGTTTTGGAGGCAAATGACGTTGCTGTCTCATCGATTAGAGACTTTGGGGCGTCGATCCGTCAGCCAAGAAGCATAAACTACCTTAGAGGAAACCTGATATCACAACAGGGGCTTTCTATCAAGCCGAAAAAAGTTTCTATTAGCCAGCTGGCAGCCACAACGCCCAATCAGACCTTAAGTAGTATTGGTATCGACAGCGCGCTCTACTTCTCTACTGGGAGTCTATTTATTAATAGCGATGAAAGAGATGTCCAGAGACTTAGTGGCTCAACCCAGACTTTAGTAAGCCAGGCAGTTAACGAACAAAAAGCGCTTTTAGGACTTCCGGTTATAAATTACATTCTGCAGCAAAAGGCCCAACAATATTTAGATAAAGTAGAAGTAGTAAACCCGGGTTTGATAAAGGGCTCTTTTGCTTATAACCAGCTTATGATCAACACGGGTTCCATGTCAGGCCAGAACATATTTGAAAAAAACCTAAACTGGAACAGCTTTGTTGTGGTAGAATATATGGACAAGAACTTCATGAATCCGACATGGTCGACTCTGACCCAGGCAACCTTTAATTTGGCCAAACAAAAAAACAATTCTCTTCTCTGTCGACTCCGACGTTTGCCCACTGTGTTCAATGTGCCAAATGCCTTTGAGTTGCCAATCTATAACCATCTCTTTATTCTTGGCTCCACCGGCGCGGCATTTTCTCGGGCAGTGGGTATTTATGATAACCCCACAGCTACTCATAGCTATGTTTCTCGCTATAGCGAAAACATAAATGAAGTAAAAAACTTAAATGAAGACTCTATCGTGAACTCTGCTGATATCTATAGTGAATACATGACATCGACTTCGGGAATCTTTCCTACCACGACGATGCCTGGGCAAAAGAGAGGTCGTATCTCGCGAGGCGATCCGCACGGAGGCGACAGTCTCCGGGGGAAGAGCTCTCGACGGCCGCCCACTTCCGGAAGGGGCAGCTACTAATGGGCGCCGGCGCACCACTGTCAAAACAATATGTTGTTTGTTTAAACTCTAACATGCTGGGCATGCCCTATGAGCCGGCCGGCCCCGCCATGTCGCCCGACAATACGATGCGCGACAACCCCAACGAACCAGCCCTTCATCCGCTTATTAGGAATTGGTTCGGCTCTCAAAGCCCCAGCACCCCTCATGTTAATATAGATCCTTATCGACGCGCAATGTCTTTGGATTATGGATATACCTACCCCCTAAACGGAGACGGCGAGTATTTAATTAACTCTTATCAATATGAAAATGCCCATCAACCTGTTACCCACACGCCCTATATATATTCCGAGGGCTTATCGGGCCCTACTTTTGGTTCCTTGGGTATTGACTCATATGCTAATTTCGGCTTAGGCGGCTCCTCTTTCGATACTTTAGACCTTCGCTTCAATGAAACAGGCTGGAACCAGTCGCTACCTTCCTCGACTGATTATGATTATGGTGATACCCCCGGCTCCGCTGTTTCTCCTTATTATGCTTCCCTTTTAGATGAAGAAAATCGAGATGAGTGGAACGAAGGAATTCCTTATTTTGATAAGTATCTTATGGGCAGCCCCTTGGGCGCCCTCGCCAACGCTCAAGGCCCAATAGCCCCTTCCGCCGCCAACCCCAGAATGACCAGCGCAGGCCTTGTGGGCACTTATAGTGGCTTGTTTGCCAATCTGTTACCTGCATCATTCCTCAACGCAGAGCCGCGCGTTCTCTTTGACCATACTTTTGGGTATACCAATGCCAACACCTACAACAATGAGGACCCCAACCTTCCCGACCCACTTTCCCCCGGCGTAACGGTCGAATCAACTTATAATTTTTATGTTGACTCCTCACCGAATTATGAAGATGTGATAGCACCAGCAAACATACCCGAGTGCATCCTCCCCAATTTTTATATGCTGCAGTCTTCAATACTTCAACACCTAGACATCGCGGCCGCCGAGAGGCCTTACGCCTATCGTCGGCAGGTTTCGGCAGACACTGAAGACATTAACTTTGATATCTTACTCTGGACGCTAGCGGTACCGCCAACACAGGGAACTTACCCAGCAATATCGGAAGGATATTGGAATTTATATTCAACGACCTTGTCAAACCTAAATCCCACAGCCCTGACTGAGTTTGAGGGGAAATATAAAAACATTGTAGTGCCTCTTGGTTCTTTAGATTTTATTTCTGCCCAAAATGAGGCCTCTTCTTTCTCCGGAGACCCGGCCAATCCCGGTCCCTCAGGCCCGTTTACTGCTTTAGCCACCTATCCTTTCTATAATAAGATCACCCTGCAGCCCATCGGCATCCCGTCGGATAACGATACTAATTTGGGCCCCGAACGCGGCGCCACCGCCACGCCGGGGAATGAAGATTTCCTCGCTGGTCTCCTAGGACCTACCTTGACGAGCCTGACTGCGGCCGAAACCACCTGTTTCGTACGGTCACTTCAGCTTTTAATAGCCAATTCATATAACCCCAATGCTTCGCCGGATCCTGCGGACGATTTGACAGGCCTTGTCGCACACCAGTTCCTCGCCGGCTTTGACCGCCGACCAGCCCTTTCAATGGATTTAAACTTTATGGGTACAGGCTTCAATGAAGAGTCCGATCAACCCCAAGAAATCCAACACACTCTGGGGAAAGCGCAGCCTATTAAAGTTTGTGCCGAAGTCGATAAGATATTGGACGATGGCACGGACCTTCGTGTATTAACGAGGGCTTCTCAACCCTATCCCTACTATTATATAAACCTGGAGAAACTCACAGCAAACGAAAAAGACATTAACTATAGTATTTTGAGAGATGCAATCAACGGAAATCGTTATTCCGACGCCAGCACATGGGAAAATACGGTCGGCGGCTTGGACCGCCACCAGATCCGCGAGGCCATCAAAGACTATACCCGAAACTTGAACTCTGTATTCAAGGGCGAACTTAGTAATGTATCTCCGCTGATGTATCTCATTGAGAAGAGAAGAATCCCTGATGGAGAATTGTCGGTTCCACTATCCGTAGAACCAGTGCAAAGAATTTTTATAACAAGAGACTTTGGCCCGTTCGGGCCCTCCCCGATAACTTATTATGACACCCAAATTAAATATGGTGTCAGGTATCAATACGATGTTCGTGTAATAAACATTGTTTTTGGAACCCAGTATGAGTACACGAATCTCAACACCGACTTTCCTTATACTGAGGTCGAGAACATTCCTCTTGCAAGCTCCGGCCGTGCCTTAGGAAATGCTCTGGGCTTTTATAATGAAGAAAGTGCTGACGTTACAACAATGGGAAATTATCTAGTCGGCGGCCCGGTCGACGGAGATGGATGCCAACATAACCACCTCCGCCTGTCCGACGAGACAAATCTCGCCTCTCCCGAGGACTCCAGCCTCATGGACCCAACCATGTATTTTTCCGACTCCGGCGAATTGGGCTGGCCGTCAACCCCATATCAGACTGATATCGGCGAAGATCCTGGCTGGGACAGTGCAAACGGAACCGCCGTGTCCTTCAAGGAGGGAGCAGCGACCAACAAACCCGTCGGCCAGACAGGATTTTATGCCTTTGGTGGAACCGAACAGTCTCTTCCAGAGAGCCACCCAGTTGAGTCCCTTCAGGGACGACCAGCGTTTCCACCCGACTGGACGGGGCCCTTTGGGACGTTCTATGACCAGGGGGGCCCCATGGGAGTCTTTGACCTCCAAAGCACCATTACTGATCCTTATGGTCAACAATTCGCCACACCACAGCCCGGTGGTATGTATACCCCCAGTGCGGTGAACAACATGTTAAGACGCATGGAAGTGAAGGTGGTCGGAGGCCTAGGCCACGATGGTAATTCAGATGGAGGTTTGGTTCCGTGGAGTGTCGCGACTCCGACCTGGACTTCACCCGGGGAGATAAACCAACCCAACTCCCCGATCGGTTGGTGCGACTGGCTAAAAAAATACCACGTTCACCTAGGCCTGGCCTTCCGAGACTGGTATGGTGACCGGTCCTCCTTCTGTTCAATTGGGGCCGCCCAGAGCCCCACCTGGTTCGGCTGCCCACCATATGAGTGGGCGATGTCGAACGTGTGGCACTGGGAGCGCGGCGGCTGGGACTGCTCAACTGTGAATAGCCTCCAGAACAACCAGAACGTCGAGCGATGGTTTCATGGTGACTCAAACTGTATGTTAGCCAACCTCTTTCCGGTTTGGTGGGACCCCGGTCTTGCCAACCACATGCCGTCATGGCCCACCTATGTTACTCAATTCGCAGGCCAGGATCCGGACCGCAACGGTGAGCAAGGCCGCCAAACAGCGGCCTGGTATTGTCCAAATTGGACTATTCTACACTCCGGCTTAGACAACAACACCTGGCATCCCCATAGCATATACCAAATAGTATACTGGCTCGCCAAAGGCGCTGACGCTGAATGGCAGTACGCGAGTGATCACTCCAAGATCGATGACCCGTGGTCGCCAACGATGAAGGCGTACCTTTATCCAAAATCTGACTTGGGCATGAACCATGGCCGTCAAATTCTTATCGAATTTATGAACTATTGGAACCAGAATTACCTCAACTACGGCGGCTCCGAGCCAAGCCGAAGTCATCTCGGCGTCTACTACCCGGCCACCGGGGGTACCCTGGAGCAAGCGATCGCCGCCGATCACGGCAACCAATGGGGCTCCTCCGCCTGGCTCCAGATGATCGACCGGCTGTATCTCCCTCTTTGCCTCGGAGATGATGCTTGGCCCACACCGGCCTCTTTCACGGCGCCGTCCGGCCCTGGCTCGGGGTGGCTCTAAACCAATGCTCAGCACACAATGGTATATGGATATTGAGGTCTACCTCAAAGAAACGGGTCCCTCCCACGGATCCAACGAACTTATAACCAATAGCGAGTTGCTATTTGAATATGGTCCCTACAGCTTCCCCATCGACAATACCATAACTCTCGAGACTTTTTTGGAGGAGATTAATAGAGTTAATTATGAGTCCAGCTTGCCCGCGCCTTTGGGTAAAAACAACCCGTTTTATTATGTGTATGCCACTCCGTATCTGGTTAACCCGCAATCAGCCCTAAATCGAACCTATATCCCCTTAGCTACCTCTAATATGCCCTACTCGGGATTCTCGCCCTCTGTCGGCCCCGAGCCTGCCGGCCCGCCCCAGCGAAAATTGGGCGCTGGCGGGCCTCTCGCTCACAAGGATCATCTCTTCCTTTCTCTCGCCGAACGCGAGATGTTTATTCGTTATGATATTTCACTCTGGAACGCTGACGCCTTTACAGGTAAGCTTGAAGCCGACCATCCCAATTATGAATATTATGGATTTAAAATCTATTGGAGAACGGGGCCCAAATTCATGGTGCCCGACGCACCCCTCGGCCCGTTTGCTCATGTAGATTATAAGCAAGATACTGACACGGTCGCGCTGGATTTGCCCTATGCTCCGTCAATTCGCGCAACGATCCAAGACGATTCGCCACTCCCTCCAATGTCTAGAATTGCGCCATATCAGGGAATTAGCAGCAAGCTTTTGATAATGCTGAATTCAAATACTGGTGAGTACTTGGCAAGGCCTGTCGCTATTCTCCCTGAAGATCTAGAGAAGCTAGCCAATATATACTTGAATCAAAAAGGAGTAATCTATACTCCAGATGAAGTAAACAATCTTATTAATGATCCCCTCGCCGCAGAAGAAGATTATGCGTTAGAGTACAAGAAAGACGATCCAACTACTAGTTTTCAGATCTTCCGGACAACGGTCCGGCCGACTTCTTATACAGATTTCAACACAGGGCAAAACCCTCATGCGACTATCGTAAGTAATGTATCTTATGGAAAACAGTCCGATGGCGCATCTTTAGTTGATGACATAGAGCCCAATAAAAAATATTATTATTGTTTCCGGTCCCTAGACGTTCATAATAACTTTTCAAATCCGACTCACGTCTTTGAAGTGGAGATGATGGACAATGATGGACAGGTTTATATTATTATTAAAACTATCGAGTTTATTATAGGTCCTCAGCGCAGCCCGTCAAAATCAGGGCGACGCTTTATTTACATTGAGCCATCCATTGCTAATCTAACACTGGAGAGCACAGATATTTTCCTGACCGGCCCACAGACCCTAGATTCAATAACTCCTGAGGATGTGCCGCCCGACAATATTTTGGGAGCAACACTGCCCCCGCCGGCGGCAGGTTCTGACGAAAGAGTTTGGGACAAACAGTATAAAATACGGGTGACCAGTACCAAAACAAGCAGGAAATTTGATTTAAATTTAACATTCAAGAATACTGGAGTGAAATTTCCAGAGGGTTAATAAGTATTTATTTACTATTTATATAGAGAGGTAGCAGTATGGGATTCTTAGACAATTCAGGCGACATTATTTTGGACGCCGTTCTTACCGACACCGGCCGACGTAGATTGGCCAAAGGTGATGGTAGCTTTAACATTAAATTTTTTGCATTGGGGGACGATGAAATCGATTACGGTTTGTATAACCCTAATCACGCTAGCGGCTCCGCCTTTTATGATTTAGACATTCTTCAAACTCCTGTATTGGAGGCCTTTACTAACACCAATGCTTCCTTGAGGTCTCGGCTTGTTTCGCTCACTAACATGAATCAGCTTTATTGGCCCGAGATGGTCCTACGCGGTAATCTTGGCTCAACTGCTCCCTATACAACTGGAGCCTATGTTCTTGCTGCCGACCAGACTACGTGGGAAAATTTGGACGGCGGAGACACAACCGGAATCATCCCGGGCTATAAGCCGGCTAAGTCCTTGAATCATATTCGAGTAGAACAGGGTCTAAATACCAATGAGGTGGCGAAAGATAGCACTCTAGATATAGAGCTGGTCGAGACACAATATGCTGTTCGATGTGATAATAGATTATTACGAATCGCACCAGGCCCGGACATGACACAGACGACAACGCGTTCCGGAGCCTCAACTAGTTTTCCAAACGCCAAGGCTTCTTTTAGCGATTCTAACAATATCGATACATACTTTTTTACACTCGACTCCGCCGGCGGCACCAATGGTTATGTTAGTAATCTAGGTGCTGACTCCGGACTCCTCGGCCCGGGCGGCACAAAGTTGATGTTCCGTCTAGCTTCAACGCTCGATATTCAAACAAGTACTTATTTGTTTGATACGCTAGGAAAATCGACCACCTTTACATTCGAACCCGGTGTCGGCTCTGCCGCGGCACAAACTATTTCAACTGTTATTACAATTGAGGGGCTAACAACTCGATCGCGTCTTGATATTGATGTAACACTTTTGAAGAAATCATAGGATATAAGATATGGCTACAAGCAGCAAATTATTAACACCAAAAGACCAAGTCTCAACCCGGACCCTTTTGCATGAAGCGGTCCCAGTCACCGGCCAGATTATTTCTGGCACGTATGGCGTTGATGCGACACTCATTAACGACGCACCGAACATTAAAAACTATGCTCATGGCATGTTTCAGTCTGTTTATGACTACCCCTACCTTAGTTCCTCAGCTAATCACATCATAGACTTAACCGTGGGATATTCCTCAAACTCTGTTTTATCAAAGTCGGATCCCACCGATGCAGTTCAGCAGACCAAGAAAATTAATATCTATAACGAGATGGCCCAGGTTCTGGTTGGGTTTAATACAAGTGGCTCCATTCGAGAATTCGATGAAGATGGTGATCTGACGCAGGGCACGAAGATTCAAGAAGCCTTTTTCTTTAACTTTACTAGACTTTTAACCAAAGACGAAATCAAAAAAGGCAGCTTTACTTTAGAGCTTGGTACCAACGCCGATTACGATGACCCCTTCAGTGCAGGCTCGGATTATTCCGGAAGCATCACCCTTACTGATGCTAGTGGTTCTACCGGCTATAAAGTTAACTCCCCAGCCGGCGAATATGGAATTCTCTATGCCACCTCTTCGCAGACCTCTGGTGACGAGAATCCATTGGTTAATGTAAGTTCCCCGGCCGATGGTACGAGCTGCAGCCCTGCCGGCTTAATTTACTATCAGGCCGGGATTGCGGTTATCACAGCCTCCGTTTTCAGTACGCTGCTGGCTTCACCTCCCTCTGCCAGTTTTATGTTACAGGCTGAGGCCTCAGCTGTGGGACTAGCCGGGTCGCTCACAGGTTCTCTTACTGGAAGCTCTATCTCGGGTAACTGCAGTTTCTTGCGCCACCGGATTGAAAATGTTTCCTTTAATAATACGACCGAATTAAACTCGACAGTATATTTCTGTCGCGCCAATCATAACGAATTTAATTGTTCTTCAAATAAAACGTATACTAGCGGAAGCAAATTTGTTGTTAAGACAAATGCCAATGACTTATCGGTTGCATACCCCACGACAGTAGGCCTATACTCAGCAGACAACGAGTTGATGGCTGTTGCAAAACTATCTGAACCTCTAAAGAAGGATCCCACAACCGAATTTACTTTACGAGTGAGATTAGATTATTAGAATGGTATGCCGTATTCTTACTATAACTTTACTCGAAACGATATATTTGTCAATACCTTAACTTTATTTCCACAAGTTAAGTTTTTAGTATACTCAGGGTCAGCTTTTTATAATGATAATCCCGATATGTCGGGATCATTCACAAGCTCAGTAAACCTGTGCTCTGCGAGCAACATTAGTCTATTCGAACTCAATGTGGATAGAAAAGAAACTGCCACAGGCCGAACGATTGGAAGCGTTGACGACAACGGCCTCATATACCCCTTTATAATTAAAGACGGCGCCCGACTTAATTTTCGTACTGGAACCACATCCTCCTTTATAAACACAGACTTCGGGAAGCCTATCACTGGTGCTGCGTATCCTTACACTGCATCAATTAGCAAAGAATTTTATGGACCGTGGACGAATGACTCTTGGTTCAGAACAAACAGCGGCATCGTGACACCAGGCGAAACGCCGAGGTTTCTTTGGTCTTGGGGGTCGAGCACTCTGGGCGTCAATATAACCGGCAACGTCTCTCACTTACTAGCGCTTAAAAACTCTATTAATGACTACAAAGTTAATTCTCCCCATTTTGAGTACTCATCCTCGACGACATCTGTTAACCTAGGGATATCCAATAGAGATTTTCAGTCTTCTAGTGTCGGCCTACTGAGCATTCCAAGCATTTTTTATGGATCGGCGATAAAGAGAGGAAGCATTACCTTAGAGTTTTATTTCACCGGAACCCTGATCGGCAGGGCAGAAGATAAACTCAGGAATGGCGAGCTTATAGAGACCTATAATAATACTGAGGTTACTGAAGGAGGGTCCTCCGTGACTCTCTCTGGCTCAGTCATCGGCCTCGTTCTGTACGAGAAAGGAGTAATACTTCTCACCAGCTCGGCCGAACTAAATTCATCAGTAGATAATTATACCGGAAGTACCACTGACAACCCCCGCTGGACTTATTTCGCCCAAAGCTTATCTCCCAATGCGATACCGACATTCCCTCCACTCGTTTTCGGGAAGCCAATGCCGCTGCCCGTGTTCCCTGGTTGGAGCAATATGCCCAGTTCTTCGTTTATTATAGATATGAGCGGCACGACAGAGACACAAGTAATCACCATGTTTGCCACTGCCCCTAAGGGCGAACTTAATCATTCTAACAATCCCTCATATCTTCAGAACTCCTGGTATACTAGTAGTTATACGGCCAGTGTGTCAAGTGACAAGTCTGGTTACTTAGAGCTAGATCGAAAGCCTATTAAAAATGTTGTTAGTTCCGCGTATAATGATCCTACTGGGTCCTTTGAAAAGACCACCTACATCAGTAAGGTGGGAATTTATGATGCCCATAGAAATCTAATTGGCATTGCCAAAAGCGCGACACCAATTAGAAAGACAATAGAAAGAGATTTCACTTTTAAAATGAAATTAGATATATAATTGATCCTGGGCTTAGACATTTCAACCAGCATAACTGGCTATACTCTCCTGAATGATAGTGGAGAAATAGAAAAGATCGGACATATAGATTTACGAAAGCATAAAGATTTTTTTGACAAGGCTCGTGCAGCACGCGATGCGCTTATAGCCATTGATAAAGAGTCCAAATCATGGATAAAGAAGATTTATATTGAGCAGTCACTGCAATCTTTTCGTTCTGGTTTTTCTTCCGCTCAAACTCTCTCTCTCTTGTCCCGATTTAACGGTGTACTATCATGGATCTGTAGTGATTTATTTGACACCGATCCCCAATATCTGGCTGCCAGCAGCGCTAGAAAAGCTGTAGGAATTAAAATTCCCAAGGGACAGAAAGCAAAAAAGGTTTCTTTGCAGTTTGTTGTTGACAACGTAGCCGGGTTTGAGGTAGAATACACTAGACATGGAAATCCAAAGGCTGGTTATACCGACCGGTCGGATAGCTATGTGATAGCAAAGGCAGGTTGGATCCGTGAAAGAGAAGAAGCTAAAGATACTGACTAATGTGTTGGGGACCGGCTACCGGACCAACAATGAATATCTTTTTAAATGCCCTTATTGCGACCACCACAAACGCAAATTCTCGGTAAACTTAGATAAAGGCTATTATAAGTGCTGGGTGTGCGACACTCGCGGTAAGAACATTTACCGCGTCGTTCGCCGTTTTGGCACAAACCACGACAAGGCGCAGTGGCGCGACTTCACTTCCGAGATTGACTTTGATCAACTCGAAGATTTATTCGCTGAGAAAATAGAAGAAAAACAGATACTTGAGATGCCCGAAGGGTTCATCTCTCTGGCAAATAGAGACATGCCACCTACCGGCTTCGCCGCAATGAACTATCTACGACAGCGTGGTATCACCAAGCAAGACATTGTTTGGTGGAAGATGGGCTATTGTAGCAAGGGAGAGTACGAAGGTAGAGTCATAATTCCATCGTTTGATGACGAGGGAGACTTGAGCTATTTTGTGTCGCGATCTTATGACAGATCCTATTATCCTAAGTATAAGAACCCTCCGGCAAGTCGTAATATTATATTCAACGATTTGTTTGTGGATTGGAGTTCGGACATTATCCTGGTCGAAGGGATTTTTGATGCGATTAATGCAGGCCGCAACGCGGTTCCTATTCTCGGCTCTACGCTAAATCAGAACTCCATCCTGCTTCGCAAGATCGTCAAAGAGGATGCGGGAGTGTATGTTGCACTCGATCCCGACGCCACAAAGAAAGAGCTTGAGATTATAAAGACTTTGTTGGATTTTGATATCGAAGTCTGGAAGGTAAATATCGGGGACAACGAAGACGTTGGCTCGATGGAAAAGGAACAATTCCAGAAATGCCTGGAAAATGCGACGCTTATCACTCCAGACAACTATTTATTGTTGACGCTTGCAATGTCGGTGTAGGAGCACACTATGAAATTAATAATGGAAACCTGGAAGAAGTTTCTAAAAGAAGAGGAGGAATCCTCAGGAATCAGGTGGTCAAAATCCAACCAGGCGCCCTCGGGAATGCGAGGAGATGTTTATAATATTGAGGACGAACAGCTTATTCAGCAAGCCCTAGGGCCTGACTATTATGTGGTAGAGTTTCAATATGATGCGAGCGGCGAAGCCGGCATGGAAGCTCAAGACCGGTCGCGTGAATACTTCGATAAGTATGTGTCCCGACCTACACGTGGCCCCAACGGTGAAACTGTTGTAATGCCTCAGAAAACTCTTGAGCAAGGTGGTGGCCGGGTTCATTATTTTAAGATAGCCCACTTTGATGATATCGGCGAAGACGGCAACATGTATGCATCGATGGTGACTTAGAGTGAAAATCTCAACTGCCCGCTTAAAGCAAATCATCCACGAGGAACTCTTTTATCGAGAGTTTCATCGCAAGACAGAACAACTCACGGAAGTAGAGTCAGAAAAACAGCGCCGTTATATGTGCGCAATGAAGGATTCGGACGACCGCCCGGAAGGCCTCTCGAAAGCAGAAGCAGAAGAAATGTGCACCGGACCAATGAAAGAAGCCAGCCCGCGCAAGCGTACTGTCGCCGGCACCCAAAATCTAGATCATCTTGATCCCGACGTCGGCGACCCGGAGGAAGAATTTTTTGGAGACAAAATCGATCCTGACGAGGTTGGGCTTCAAACGGGGGAGTGGACACCAGAGCAGTTCAGGAAATTTATGAGAAGGAAAAACAAATGAAAATCACCAAACAAAGACTTAAAGAGATTATCACGGAAGAGCTTAATGAAGCCTCCAACCCGGAATGGGATAAGGCAGACCAAATTCTGAGCGATTTAGTATATCTCGCAGAGTTCCTAGAGAACAGTACCAACGCCGAACCAGGGGCGCTTGCATCCGCGATCGTGAGCAAGCTCCGCGAAGCCGTAGATGCTATGGAGCGCCGCCTAAACGAGAAGTTTGCAGAGGTAGAAGACGAAGTCTCGGACGAGGAAGCACTCGAACTGAAGGGTAACCCCTCACAGCGGGAAATTGATAGACTTGCTTACGGAGCGAGAACAGGGAGATGGAGAGACTGATGAAAATCACCAAACAAAGACTTAAAGAGATCATCAAGGAAGAGCTTTCCACAGTTCGCGAGAGCGACTGGTATGATGACGAAAACGAGACCCGCGCCGACAGGAAGTATGCCGACCGCGACGCCG
>Ga0209756_1000201_pt1 | contig 58250 bp, 74 predicted proteins | sample ETNvirenome_6_85_FD_184071 | JGI IMG/M metagenome (GOLD analysis project Ga0209756, IMG submission 184071) | Marine viral communities from the Pacific Ocean - ETNP_6_85 (SPAdes) (version 3) | ecosystem: Environmental > Aquatic > Marine > Oceanic | place: Pacific Ocean | collected 2013-06-19 | reverse complement strand
TTAGATGATTATGATAATTATGTCAAAGTCCAAACGGCGGCCGTAGACCATTTAGAGAGAGAAGGAGTAATAAGAAGAGGTGATGATGCGTGGTATTATACAGAAGTAAAATATGCAAAAGGTGGGGTTATACCAGAGGGAAATCTCTCTAAAATTACTGAAATAGTAGTCGGGATGTGTAGGGATTTAAAAATTAAAAATTAAAAAAATGGCAGAAGTAAAAACAATACAAGCGGGTCCTTTTAGTGGAGATGACACTATTAAAATGGTAAAGAATCTTTTAAGATATGATATACCTTTTTTACTATTAGGAAAGTCATCGATAGGTAAATCTTACTCTATCACAGAGTTAGCAAAAGAATTTAGAGTTCCGCATAGTTTTTTGTTTATTGGGTCAGAGAAACCTTCAAATATCGAAGGATTACCTAGACTTGTAGGACAAAAAGCAGACACGGGAGACATTCTAGAGTTTTTTAAACCAAACTGGTTCCCAAACGCCCCGTTAATTCAAAAATATGTTTCTAACGGAAAAAAACTTTTTGATAAAAAAATAGTAGGAGCGTACACTGGCAAGAAAAACGAACTACAAAGCGGAAAAGACTTTTACGCTCTTAATAATCTTCTCGAGACCTTATCTAAATTAAAGTGGGACTCATCGGTTACAACGTCCCAGGAGTTTGAGTTGATTAATAAAAAAATGGCTACATCTACATCTATGGGACAAATACTCACCTCTAAACCAGTTTTATTTGAACGTGAGATAGAGAAAGAAAAAGATATAAGCGACCCAAACACTATTGTTAAGGACGAATTAAGAGACTTAAACCTATACTTATGTACTATTTTAGGTTATGGAAATTACTGGTTGATATTAGACGAACTAGATAAAGTAGATGAAAGAGAAAAAGATAAGTACGCTCCACTCCTACACATCGTAAGAGAAAGACATATAAAAGACTATTCTTTTCAAACTCTCAACGATGGTAAAGGAGCTATGGTTCCAGAGAAAGTAAGAGGAGGGAGTAATTATAAAACTATAAAAAGATTAGTTGACGAGTCTATTGAGGAGGGATTACCCTTGTTAGATGGAAGAGTTATTGGTATTGCTAATGCGACCGCAGAGATAGAAGACGCTTTGTTTAGACGTTTTCTGCATATTGTAGTGGAAGATGTGATGATGATAAATAAGCCCGAGCCTAGACTTGCGGATATGAGAAGATGTTTCGAGGATGTTAACAAAATGGCAGAAAAAGATTTTGGAGGAAGCGGTCTCTTGGGAGGATTAGAAATGAAGTATATCCCAGAAATAAACTTACAATGGCAATATGGATTTTTTCCTAAACTCCTTAATACAATGGATTCTTTAGGAAATTTCTTTTATCTTAATTTAATGGAAAAATTCGCTACAATTGGAAAGGACGCTCCTAAAAATCCATCTAAGTATGAGGCTCTACTTTTAAATAAAACTAAAACATCTGCTTTATATAAAATAGTACGAAATAATTTTGCTGTGGTTAGTGATAACGGGCAAGAAATGAGCCCAAAAGACTCTCAAACACTTAGAGAAGAGATAATGCAGTGTGTGAATGTTCAGATTGGAATAAATTTAGGGGTAGAAAAAGATATAGCTCCTGAAACAGCAACCGCGGGAGTTACAGAGGAGGACAAAACCGACTTATTACGAGAAAGCACATTAGAAACGATAAACACATATCTAAAAGATAACGGACCCAAAGAAACAGCTCTTTTGATTGGAGCTCAGCTAGAAGAAGAATTTCCGTCAGACGACATACCAGTTCCAATAATGGTTCATAATTGGGTAGACGCCGCTTTAGCTTATATACGAGTTACTTTATATGATGAAAGTAGAGTATTTTCACAAATGGACATAAATAAATACCTAACTCCCGTTATACTTAAAACAATTTATAAAAAAATATTAGGAGCTAATTTAGACCCAAACTCTAAAAAAATGGCAATTCAAAAAATAAGCCTTCTTTTTGGAAAAGTATTTGTAGGAGACCAAGTCAGTGTAGACGCTTTAACTTTTGACCCCGAAACAGTTTCCGAACAAGCGGAAACAATGATTAGTGAGGTGGTTCCCAAATTAGAATTAAGTTATATGGGCACAGATATTTGGTTTTTAATAGACCATATATGTAAAAAACAAGAACGAATGACTCAGTTCCAACAACAACAGAAAGAACTTTATAATCGATTAGTAGAGGTGTGGGGAGACCAAATAAAAGAACAAGCAAATAAACATATTCAAGCATACGACGCACAATTAAAAAAGACAAACCCAGAGAAACACCCAAATAAATACAAGGGTCTAAAAACACGAATATCCAGAGCAATAAGAGTAAAAACATTATTTTTAGGAGAAGAATAAGTTGAAGGAATTTAATACATATACAGAATTTTTTAAATACTATATCGGTGTTTTAGACGAAAAAGTGCCCCAGTGGACCGCATATATGACAATGAAGTCTTCTTTAGGGGGTCATAAAAGAGTCCACAGAGAACTTCCTGCGCTCACCAAACAACAAGTAGGGGAAGTAACATCTAAACTCAGAGAACTAGTTAAATTTCCAAACAAAGTCTTACTCTCTTATCATAAACAATCTGAAACGTGGTTCGCTCACTGGAGGCCAGATAAAAGCAGATATTCTATCGGATTTCCTACCGTAGCTTATTACTGGCTGGCTTATCCAAGCATATTAAAAACCGCCTTACTACACGAATTAGGACACATTTTTAATGGAGACTCTAACATCCGAAATAGAGCGGGACACAGCACCTGCACCAATATATGTATGGATGTAAGATGTAACGCTCCGTTAGACCGAACATCGCTAATGCAGATAAATGATTGTCTCTTTCATTTTGAGATTAAAAGACCTCAAGGACTTTATGTTCCTGAACAATTTTATCCGAAAGTAGGGATGCAGATTGTGCCTCACGGATGGTCATTTGAAAAAACCCATAACGCTTATCATCAAAAAGATTTTGAAGCGGATGACGAAAGAGACCCAGAAAAATCAGCTCCCTGGATACCTCAAGTAGGTAATTTTGTTTTAATTACTGGGGGAAAATCTGTTGGAAAGATAGCTAAAATTACGGGGATGATGCCTAGTCAAGAATGCTCCGATTTTTACAAGTTGGTAGATGAAATGCAAGGAAGTTGTTCAAGTGGACAATGTGGATTAAAATATGACGAAAATATCGACTATGATGTTATTCAAAGATGTGAATATATCTTAGAGTCAGTTTCGGAGTTAGAGGAAAAAATTTATAGCAAACAACTGAAACCTTCGGAAATCGACGATTACTTAATAAAGACTGGAGTCTCAGCTATAACTCACACCCCTAAAAAGTATGGGGTTTATTTAAGAGTAGACTTTACAAGAGCCGACGCCATTCAAGAAGACCAACCCCAGCCTGAATGTGAGTGTATGGATGAAAAAGGAAATCCAACTGGAGAGAAGTCTCCAGATTGCTGCCCCCCTAAACCACCACCTCCCGACCCTCCACCTCCACAAATAGGAGATTTAGTAGCGGTAAAAGGTAATAAGTATGGAAAGATAACTGATATAAAAGGAGAAGAAGATAAAAAATATACTATTGAAGAAGTTTCAGTAGAAGTAGTTAACGCAGCATTAGGAACAACATTGAAATAAATGGGAACATTAGGAGAATATAATGAGGAAGAGTTTAGAGTTTTACAACCTGAACCTCCAGGAGGGGATGGAGACGGAGAAGGCGAGGACGAAGATGAAAAACCTCAAAATCCTGAAAATCTGAACGATGACGAGATAGACGATATAATAGAAAAGGCAAAGGAAAATGGGTTTGACGGAATAGATGACGACTCAGTGGTAGATGAAGACGATGACCTAACTCCTGAGCCAGATGAGGACGAGGATGAGGAAGAAGAGAAAGAAGGGGACGACGAAGAGAAAGAAGGAGGAGATGAAGAAGGAGGAGACTGTGAGGGAGGTAACTGCGATACCCCAGAAGGAACTAAAGAGGGAGAAGAAGGAGAAGAAGGAGAAGGAGAAGAAGGAGAAGGAGAAGAAGGAGAAGGAGAAGAAGGAGAAGGAGAAGGAGAAGAAGAGGAAGAGGAAGAAGACGGAGACGCGAAAGACATTAATCCTGAATTTGAAGATATATCCGAAGAAAGTGAAGATGACAAACAAAGAAGATTAAGAGTTCGGTACGCCCAACTGATGAAAAAAATACAAAACGGACAGAAAAGTATGTCAGATATATCGTCAAAATATGGAAAAAAGATACCTGAAAGGATTGTGGGTCAAATGAAACAATCAGCGGGATATTTACAAGACTTAAAAGAAACAAACGTGTATGAAGATTGATGAACAAAAATTAGACGAAATGGAATCTCTGTATGCTCGGGAGATAAATAGAGCGAATGGAGGATTTATGAACGAATTGATAAGTATGCTTCAAGGAGTTCAAACAGAACGAGAACGAGCTAAAAATCCCATTTTTGGAGCCGAAGATATGCCTCCTCCGTGTGGTTTTAATAATAAAAAAAATAATGTGGACCCAAAGACCCAAATAGACATAAATACAGAAATATCGGAAATAAAGAAAATTATAACGGACGACCCATTGAAATTTCCTGAAATTACCGACACGGTATATGAAGTGGCTCACGGCGGAGACGCGGGAGAAGAGGAGGGAACCGTTACATTTGTAGACTTAGCTAAACCAGCGTGGGTAAACCTTATAAAAACTGACCTAAAAGACTGGCAATATTCGGAAAGAGAAACATCTAAAGACTGGTACGATGTAGAGGACTTAATAAGAGGGGTAGAAAGAAAAGAAAGAGCTAAAAAACACGAACCAAAAGATTATGTATATACATTACTAGACACCTCAGGCTCAATGATGGGAACGGGAAAAGATGGGAAGACTTACCTAGAAATTTTAGGAGGATATATTCCATATATCGTAGGCTCCTTTGCTGGGCAAGTATGGTGTGTAGATGTGAAAATTCATTGCGAAGTTGATAACAAAAACGCGAAAGAATCATTTGATGCCGCAAATGAACTGGCAGTTGGTGGAGGAGGAGGAAATGATTGGACCTCCGCATTTCAGAGATTACTCGCTTTACAAAAAATAAATAAAGGAGAGTTTATGACTATTATTTTAACCGACGCCTTAATGGATTGGAGTTTAGACTTATTGAGAAAAATAAAAAATTTAATTGTTGTTATTCCTCACGAACCACAAATGATAGAGGCTATTCCTTGGGAGTTTTTTAATGACCCAGACTATCCGAACGCTCATTGTGTGCTAGTGAATTTTTTCGACAACGCCGTAATAAAAAAAGATAGAAAAAAATGAATATAAATGACCAGATAAGAAAGTTTATAGATACCAATTCGGAAGAATTTGTGCCTACATTTAAAAATATACAGTTTTTACATAATTATACGGGATGTAATGATTATCGATTACCAGAGCTTCTGATAACTAAGACGTGGGAGTATATTCATCACTTTTTTCCAACAGCAAAGAGCGGAATTACTTCAGAAAGTCCAAACTATGTAAAATGCTTACATACCAATTCTGGAGCAGGAAAATTTTTAGAACTAGCTCCACCACATCTAGACATAACATCCTTCAATACCGATAAATATTGCTCCTTTATTTCAGACGCTGTATGTAATGATAGAGCAAGTAAAAATTTATATATTTCTTACATTCGAGACATCGCGGATTACTTCGTTGCAGGATTTGTAGGAGACAACGACAAATACAATATTGTAATTACCCAACCTTTTGATTCTAAAAAATATAAAGTAACGGAAGATGAGATAAATTACAATGAGATAGATTATAATACAGAATACTCTCAAATGCCTCCAGTAGTTTATTATCCCAAGAGAGCAATAGACTTCTTATATGACGGGGGCCTTCTTTGTGTAGTGGTTGGAGGGAAAAATGACGTAGAGGTTAAAAAAGCATTAAGAGACGAGAAAGAAGTAGAATATGTATACGAACTAGGTATCGGGGGAAAAGAAAATTATCAAGTATTAATTTATAAAAAAATATAACGATGGCAATATCAAAAGAGGGAACAGAAAGTAAAGTCACAGCAAAAGGAGAAAAATCTTTTTCCAGCGGATATATCGCTCCTACAATGGAAGTAATAAATAAGAAACACTACTATTTTGGAGGCATAGAAAATATTACACCTGAAAAGTATAAATGGGCCGAGTATAAAAAACAAGAGAAAGAGGTAGAGAGAGACGGGAGAACGATGACAGCCGTTGCAGCTGGAGAAGTAGAAGATAGGTCACAAAATATGGAGGGAGGGTTCTTTTTACACCGAGATAGCAGAACAGACAAAGCGTATATTATGACGAGTGAAGGAACAGTAAAAAAAATATAATATGATTACAGAAGACTACAAACTTTTAGATAAAAGAGAAAAGGTAATTGTAATGTTGGGGATTTCAGAACATCTTTTAAATGTAACAGACTACTCACACCCTTACGTTCATTCTCAATTACAGAATGATGAAGCAAAAGTGACCTTAATTAAAAATATAATAAACCAAATGTTTGGCTCGCAAAAAAATAAAGATATAAAAGGAATTTTAGATGGATTTGAAAGCGCGAGTCAATCATCCGATATAGAAAATAATTAATATGAAAGATAGTGGGATATTTAATATAATTGAGCTAACGAAGAAGTCGGAAAAAAACGAGAAAAAAAGAGAAAAATTTCTAGACTACATCGCAGAGGCGAATAGTGACGAACCAAGAACTTTACTCAGCAACCAAATAGAATCAATGTTTCAGTCGGTCTTCAGCTCCTCTACCCCTTCAGATAAACTAGAATCTCTTAAGACTTTAGTTGATGAAGAGGATGGGTCAGCTTTTCTGGAGATGTTCAATTTTGAAAACAGAAGGTTTTCCACTAAATTATGGGAATACAAAAATACTAAAGCGGCTTTGGATTCGTATTTTGATTTAATAATCTATAAATACCTAACATCCGACTCTTCTTTTTGTAAAAACTTACGAAGAATAAAAGATACCGACCTTCCCAATATGATTGGACCGATGGCTAGACCACATAATATCGATGATAATTTTGAGTCAGAGTTTAGACTAAACAGTATTGATGGAAAACACGCAGCTAATCAATTTTTCCGAGATATGTCTAGGGATGGAATTTTATCTCTCCATAATATTGCGGCAGACGACCAGATTAATACTCTTTTATCAAAAATAAACGGATACATATATAAAGACATTAATACTCTCGGAACTTATACCCCAAAAGGAAGTTTTAGTATGATAGGATTTAAGGGTGAGGTATATAGTCCTGACAACATCGAGTACGAAAATTGTATTTTTCCTGTTAAAAGGTATAGTCTTGAGGACTCATCTCCAATCCCAGAAGACTTTTTAGCAAACCTTCAAGACCAAATGCTATTATGGTACTCTACTATCAAAGGAGAGAATGTTAATTCCAGTGTAGGATTGGACGTGACTTTTAATGGTTTACTTGAAACACTATACGTTCCACTAATTTTAATGGCGACTTCATCAGATAATGTTACGTCTCCTATTGTCTATCCAGTCCAATTAACCATTGACAAACAAGGAACATCTGTCTACGTAAACCCACTAGAACTACTAAGTGTTCTCAGTCCATTAGCTTATGCATTACAAGGAATAGACGAAGCTAAAAAAGTAGTAGATATTTATTATGATTCCGCAAGGAACTCTTTAATTATTTCGTCAGACTTTGCCTTCTCCTTCACTTCTTATAATCTGAATTTTGAAACGGGATTGAACGAAGAGTATAATAATAAAGTTCCATTTTGCGGAGAAGTAAAATGTATGAATGAAAAAGAGGTGTCAGGAGCGACTACTATATGCGCGGTAGACCTAACCAACTTATCTCCCACCATTACATTAAAAGAAAGACTTTCCGACGAGCCTATATTAGTAGAATATTTAGAAGTTCCATCAAAAATTTATAGAGAAAATCCTGGACTTAAACAATTCTACGAAAAACAACAAACCCTCTTAAGTATAAAAAATGACAAAGAATTATATGCGTCTCTTCTTGCGTTTATGGAAAAATACGTTAACACGTATGCTCCCCTCCAAAAAAGAACTCTTGTACAGCAAGTAGGAAGGAAACAAAAAGAAGGGGAGGCTGTCGTAAGATGGTTAGATGAAACTAAACCTCAATTCAATCCTCAAACTAACCCTAATATATCTAAATATGTATTGCAAGTAAGAGAATCATATTGGCAAAACAACACATCTTTAGATATAGAAAAAACTCTTGCTTACTTTATATCTCAAGGAAATGATTCGTATTACCGTTTACTCTCGATACAAATTTTAGGGATTGACTATTTAACCTTCACCGCACGAATCATCTCATTTCTTATAGACAATAGAGACATATGTATCTCGGATATGACTATTACCGAAGACACGGGACTTCCTATGTATTACGGAGTTCTCCCATACCAGATAGAGTACACAGCCGAATACGCGAGCGGTAATGTATATGAAAAACTAACAAACTTAGAAGAAATAGAAAGCGTTATAATCGCTTACTTTGGAAGTAAATTAGCGTCACAAATAATTAATAATCAAAAAAATATATTAGAAAAATCTAAACCACAATTACTTCAATTTAGATTTGGACAAAAATCCGATGTAATAGAAAGATTTATAAGCAATAAGGAGCTTTCAAAGGAGCAACAAAAAATATATAAAGAGGAGGAGTTGAAAACAATTACCTTAAATGTAAATGATGATTTCGTTAGCAATTACGGAAATGACACAGATATATTTGGGGTAGATATAACACCGAGCGCCTTTAGTGGATGGCTCGCAGCCGACGGTCAAAAATATATAGCTCCCTACATCCAAGTATTTACTATTGAAGGAGGAGGATTTGCATTGAGGACACTAATCCGACACGCCTACATTCATCCCAAACAGAAAGGAGTTTTTATAAACGCTAATTTATCTGAGTTGAATTTAGCAAAGAGGAATTATAAAACGGGAGAAACTGACCCAAAAACAAAGAAGGGAATTAAAATCAAAATTTTTGATACGGGAGGACGAGCAAATTCTCTTACTTTATCTGTACTTAAATCCAATAAAAAAGGAATGACCTTTACCACGAGGGAAACTTTGGCGGACTGGGGATACTTAGACAAAGACGCTAAAACTTATAAACAAAAGGACCCTCAAACTGGTGATGAAGAAGATTTTTTAACAGTAAAACTGGAAGACGCAAGAAGATTATGGAACATACTGGAAACCATCTACTACGAAAAGACTTCGGAAATAAAAGTAGAAGGGCAGAGGTTATATAATTTATTTATTCGCTCTTCTATTACAGATAGAGCTATTAAAAAAGCTAATAATCTTTGGAACAGTCAGTTTAATAATTTTGCAAAACCAGATTATTCTGCGATACCAATAATCGCTCGACATAGTTACTTTTTTAAATCTAATACCACCACCCCTTTTAATTTAAGAGGAGCTCAAAAGCAAGGACTTAAATTCCTTAGCGTGTATGATAATGGAGGACTATTGGCTCACGAGGTAGGATTTGGAAAAACCACAACTGCCATTACTAAATGTTCAGAGATGATAATGACAGGCAAGGCTAGACGAATCTTAACTATTGTTCCAAATGTAGTGTATGATAATTGGATAAAAGAAATTGGAGGAGGAAAAGACCAGGAGGGTAATCCAATAATCGGTCTTTTAGGAAATTCTGTAAAAGTAATTCCTTTAGGTAATTTAGGGCTTTCGGACTTAAGAGGAGCGAAAAGAAGAAGTAAAACTCCAGTCCAAAAAGCTATTATAAAAAAGGACGGAAAAAGAAAAGGAGTGAAAACATACTTTGATGAAGAAGATGTAGGGGAATTTAATGAGGTGGGAGCAATTATGAAAGCTACTGAAATCGCCACTACCGTCTTAACCCATATCGGACAATATAGTCGTCTCAGAGGAGCTAAAATCCCAGGAGGAAAAAATAAAAAAGAAACAAAGTTAGAAAACGGAGGGCTGTTACGATACTCGGACAGAAGCATAGTTTCCCAAATCCAAGTGGAAACAAGAGGTGGGTCAAAAACAGCTGATGTAGATGTAGCAGCCGCGGAGTTTAATAACGCATACTGGCAAGCAAATAAGAGGGGGGAAGACTATTGTGAACAATCTGAGCTGGTTATTGGAAGAAGAAGGTTTAGTGGAAACGCGGATATAAGTGTATTTATTGCGTTTGTAGAAGAGGTATTAGCCCAAGAGATACCTAATTATACTCAAAGCCCCGCTCTGTCAACTATTTCTTCAGACATTAGAGAAATTGCGGAGGATGTTTACTCCGATTGGAAAGAAAAATTACTTGATGTAAACAGCTCAGTAAACAAAGAGTTTAAATCCGCCTACGCATACCCTAACGATAAAGTTTTTCAGATAAACAAATATTGTGGAGGAGAATATGAGAATTTACAGTGTGAACTAGACGGATGCGGTAGGAATTTTAACGGATGGGATAGTCATTATGGAGTAGACCAGAAACCCGACTTTCCTTTCTGGATAAATGATGAGTTTACAAGACTAGAGAAAAGTTTAACTGATAGAGTAATATGGTATTTTAGAAAACTAAGAGGAACTCTAGTGGGTAAAATGGGGAAATGGAAAAATTGGGCTATTAGCGATAAAGCTATTTTAATTGCAAAGCACTCTTCAATAGAAAACATAAAAGTTCCTCAACTTTATATTAATCAAGCCATAGTAGATGCCTCAGATGTTAGGAGAATAGAATCTGCTCCTGATTTTTATAAAGGATTCTCGCTTCCTCTGAGACACAACTCCATTGATATTGATGATTTGAATGTAGACACCTTAATCGTGGATGAGATTCATAACTATAATAGAATAATAGACAAGGTCCATAGAAGAGCAACTTTTGGAGAATATGACGAAAAAAGGTGGGGGAGGCTTTTTGGGAAAGCTCTCAATAATAAAAAGGAGATGCAAGATGTAATAGAATACAGTTTCAAATCTAATTCATTACCGACCGTTAATAAATTTAATCTGTTTTCTTTAGCTAAATATATACAATCACGAAAGAAAACTCATCAAAACACTATATTATTATCCGCTACTCCGTTCACCGACGACAACTATCAAATGCTTTCTCTCTTTAATATGATAGACAAAAACAAAATGGATAGCTTGGGTATAGATAATGCATACCAGTTTTATATGAAGTATGTAATCGAAGAGTGGAAATGGGACATAAACCAACGTAATCAATTTGGTCTCTTTGCAAAAATAGAAGGGTATAATAATGGATTTGCGTTGAGCGGCTTTATTAAATCTTTTGGAAACTTTAAAATTAGTGATAAAGAAATAGAAAGAAGAAGGCCTATAAAATACACCATTTCCTCTACTCAACAACCCCGTAAAGAAATTAAGGATGTAGTATCAATTATTGACCTTACTGAAGTTCAAGAACGGATGGTAAAAAATATATCAGAATACACTAACGGAAATACCACCACCGTTAATGAATTTGGATTTGACCAAGAGATGTTAAAAAAGGTTAAGAAAGGTAAAACTACAAAGGTAACCGTTCAAGAATATGTAGATGAAACCAAAGAGTTAGAGCTACAAGAGAGAATAGCAAAAATAATGGTTATAGAAGACTTTAGTACAGATGCCGAAGAGCTTTTTACACGACTGGTTAACCTCAACCCAAATAGTTTATGGGTACAAACTTTTAAGGACGACAATCCTACATATTTTGAAGGTGATGAGGACTCCACAGACGAAACCGATGCAAGTGACGCGGTAAAAAGTGGAGCTCTGGACAAAGCAGGAGAGAGCTCCGCAAAAGCGTTCCGAGGACAATCTCTAAATTTAAAATTAGCAATATCTCCTTATCTTATTTCAGGGAATGAGGAGGGGACGATGATGAATCCACTTATACCAGGATTTACCACTAATACTTCGGCTAATGCCAAGAATTTTGTAGAACAATCTCCTAAGATACATTATGCGGTCAAAGCGTCACTAGAACTCCTTTTACATCACAAGAAGAAACAAGAAAGCCCTAGTGGACAAGTTTTTTACCTAAACTTAGTGAGGTTTACTTACGGAGGAATATACTATAATATTTTCGACTTAATAAAAAGATATATGGTAGATATATGTGAGGACCCAGATAGTGAATATTTTGGACTCCTAGAAGACTCCCAAGTTCAAAGTTTAGATAGGGATACAACCGCTACAAAAAGAGAAGAGATAAAGGACGGATTTCTTTCAGGAGAAGTATTAATCTTAATGGGTACGGAAACCATTAAAGAAGGAATAAACTTACAAGAGAACGCTACTATAATGTATATACTAAATGCCGAATGGTCACCAGTAAAAATGATGCAACTACAAGGAAGAATATGGCGTCAAGGAAATAACTGGAAAAACTGCTTTATTATAAATGTCTTAGCTAGAAAATCTTTAGACGCATTCGTCTTTTCAAAGTTAGATAAAAAGATAACAGCCGTAAGAGAAATGTTAGACAGCGATGTTTATGATATGGACGCGACACAATTTACTATGGACGCTCATCAGATTAAAATAGAGTTGACTACGGAGGTGTCTCAGTTAGTTAAAATAGGATGGATAGAAAAAGAAAAAGTGTTGGAAAGCGACAGAATGGTAGAATTTGTTAAAAAAAGAGCTTTGGAGTCTCTTAAAGAAAATTACGTAAAAGATGTAGAAGACTCAGAGTCTTTTAAAAAGAAATTCAACATATTATCTATAAAATACGGAGAGGCCCTATACGATGAAATGATAAAAAGAATTATAAAAGGACAAAATAAAATACGAAAAGATGATGCAGTAGCAACAAAGCAAAAAAGCAGCAAAAAACCATTAACAGCTGAACAAATAAAAAAGATAGTATATAAAAAAATTACAAACAAAGAAGCGGAAAAATTAATAGATAGTACAGAGGAATATACTCCTAAATATTCTCATATGGACTTAGAGGACTCTACATTGAATTATGTTGTTCTCTCTACGCAACTTAAAAAATTATTAGACGGACTCCTTATAGTGGATTCGGAATATATTAATATAAAGAAAATAGAAGAAAGAAGCGACGAAAGTGTTGCAGGTCGGTCCAAAGAATTTAAAGCTCAAGTTCAAGCTGCTAAGTTGGAATTTAAGGAAATAAAGAAGCAGCTAGACCCAGACGGAGCGGGATATAAATTAGTAGACATAACCAAACTTTCTTTGGGGAGAAGATTAATTAGAGAGATGCACGAACTTGGATACAAAAGCAGTAGCTGGAGGACTCCGTTTTATGAAGTCGATTTTCAAAAGTTTGAAACAGAAGTAGAGAAATTGATTGGAGGAACAGGAATTGCTAAAACACTAAGTGACTATTCTGTATATGTAGAAGGAGAAGGGAAGAATTTTAGCGATATAGATTCTTTGATTAAAAAACAAGAAAGAGTGTATCTAAAAGCCGAAAAATTATCACAAGACGAAGAAGGACAAAAGAAGATATTAAAAAAAGACTTTGAGAAGCAAATGGCCTTAAAGAACGACCCTAAGAAGAAAGTGGATATAGAGAGGGCATTAAAAAGATTTAGGAAAATTTTCCCACTAATAGAAAAAAAATAGTAAAAAATGAGAGTAGAAGAATACTTAAAAAACATAGGTTTAAATATGAAGGACGCTGAGTCCATTTTTGGAGAAATAATCTCAGACTATTTAGAATGTTGCTCTAGTGAGTCTAATGACGTGATAGTAAGCAATAACACTAAGCAGCTAACAAAAGCGATAGTAAGACTAATGAACTCGAAAGAAGGAAGGGAAAAAATTGAAGAGTACGCCAAAAAGAGAAAAATTACTTTATCTGGAGATACGGACGTTTCCCCAAAAGATTTAGAATTTGAACCTATTGAAGAGGAGTGGGAGGTAGAGGATGAATGGGAGGACGCTGATTTTCCTCAAGACATTTTCGATGACGATGAATGGGAGGAGAAAGAAAAGGAAGTAGAAGTGGAAATTACTCCAGAGCCAGAACCAGAGCCAGAACCAGAGCCAGAACCAGAACCAGAGCCAGAACCAGAGCCAGAGCCAGAGCCAGAACCAGAGCCAGAGCCAGAACCAGAGCCAGAGCCAGAGCCAGAGCCAGAACCAGAGCCAGAACCAGAACCAGAACCAGAACCAGAGACCGACCCTGAGCCGACACAACACTGGGAGGATGATGATGAGTGGGAAGAGAAAGAAGGTAAGGAAGAGGAACCAGAGCCAGAGACAGAACCAGAAGTACAGGAAAAAGAAGAGTTTGAGATGTGGACTCTAACTATACCCGTACCTAACCTAGAAAAGAGGGAGATACTTGAAAGGATTTCGGGCAACTTGTTATTTCACAATCAGAATTTTATTGGGAGAAAGTTGGAGGGAGCTGCGTTGGAACAATACGTTTGGCAAATAGGAGGTGACAGTCTAATGGCGATGGCTATAATAAATAAGGTTAATCCCGAGAAGATTGATATTTACAGTGATAAAGAATCGGGGGTAGTGCTGGGAGCTCTCGTGCTGGGGGAAAAGTCTAAAGTGCCAGAACCAGAGGAGGAGTCTAGTGAAAGAATTAAGAAATTATTCCTAGAACAGATATACGCGTATAAAGACACCAAGGTTGTATATCCATACATTCCTTTAAGTCAAAAGGTTATAACTCCTTGGCTCATCAAAAGTCTTCTCAACTTAAGTTTTTCTGATATAGTTTTTCTATTGAGAGGAACCCATAAGAATAAATCATTTGATGTAGAGAACTGCGTCCCATCGGATTATCCAAAATACCTATGGAATAACTTTTCTCTGAATGTCAATGAAGAATTTGATGAAACGAAAACCGACTTGGTTGAACAAGAACTATCTGATGAGGGTCTTATTGAAGAGCTAGAGGAAGGATTATTCCCTTCGGCAGACGGATATTCTCTAGCGGAATGTATTCTACATTATATTTTTCCAAAAGGAAGCACTTATTTTGGAAGCATATACTACCCAAAAGACTTATTATATAAGCACGGAATAACTTATGTTCCCGTCGCAGATGATACTACCCTTTACGGGAATGAAGCATTTATGGAAATAGGAGGAGAGCATTTAGATTTTTATTTAATTGGAAACTCTAAAGAAACAGTAAAAGAAAGAGCGACCAAGAACCATCTGGACGCTTATTACAAGAAGAGATATGATGGAGCGGTATCATCCATCCAAGACATCTGGGAGACGGACCTATATCACGAAATGGGATATAAATTCCCTTTTACAATAGACGATAAAAGTGATAGCTCCATTACCTATAAAGGAAATACCGTGGGGACCACTATTTTTATGAAGAAGAACACTATGAAAATCGCGGTAGACACGGGGTTAATTAACTATTTCAAAAAGCATTACGGAGAAAAAATAGGTCTAGTAAATTTAGATAAAACATATCGAGATTCGTTATTTGGAGTGGTAGCTAATATGGGAAGTCCAGATAGGAAAATAGTAGGATTAGTAAAAGGAAACGGAAGAGACGCTTCTACAAATCCTTGTATAGTAGGGACAGAGGGGGACTTACCTCAATTCTTGGCGTTATTTTCTCAAAACGCTTTCGTAGATGAAAACAAAAGCTTGACCGAACTACGAGACTATAAGGATATTGCAATGGAAATCAGCACCCCTAATCCTATGGTATCCGACACGGGAAAAGAAACTAAAGAAGAACCTACACCACCAACGGACTCAGATATAAAAGGAATGTTAGAAAGAAAAATCAAGTCCAGAAAAATGTTGCTTGAGGATATGAAAGAAGAAACCCCGATTGACGGACCAGCAGTTAAAAAACTTATGTTCAAGATAGAAATGTATGAAGAGCAGTTAGACGAATTTAATGAATAAATTATGGATGTATACGAAATAAGAACAAATACTAAAGAGTTGCTTTATAAAGGAGACGACTATAATTTAGCCGTGGAATCCTATTATGATTTTCAAGAAGAGTCTGAAAACGATATAAATAGCCCAATATTTGGACTGGAAATCATAGGATACATCAACGGGAAAAAAGATAATTACTCATACTCAAAAGGAGGAGCTTTAAAAGGGAAACCTTTATATTCTAAAGGAGAGGCGGTAAGCACAAAAGACGGTAAAAATTACCGAGTAATAAGCGTACTTAGGGATACTAATAATGATTTTCATTATCGACTCAGCTCCGATTTGACCGATAATCTTCTTATTAAAGAAGAGGATATAATAACTTCTAGAGACAGTCATTCAACTAAATTAAGCGAAGCTTCTAATAATTTAATCAAGTTAACGGTAGTTAATGAGTTCGCCTTGGTAGAGTCTGGAGCAATGAGAGAGGATGAGATATATGAGGATGATAAAAAAGCAAAAATATATTTAAGGGAAATAAAAGAATATTTAGAGAGAAATAATTACAGGAAGCCAATGTCTATGTCTACCTATAAATGGATAGAAGAAGGAGGATTTCACACCCTTAATAATGCTTTAGCTATATTAGGTTATTATGGGCCAGAAATGAGGGAAACATACTCAAGGGGATATGTGGACTCTTCTAATATGTATATAAACCCTAACCTTATAAAACTTGACTATCACCACAAAACCTATACTCAAAAAATAGCGGCTCTAGAAATGATAAGAAGAGAAATGGAAAAGGATGAAGACGTATCTCCTAAAGACCTATTTAGAGTTGAGATGAAAATTGAGATGCTAAAAGAACAGTCCGATAATAAATATGAGAAAGGAGGAACTCTGGAATACGAGCTAAATATAAATAAGATAAAGCTGAATGATGTAAACCGAGCGATTGAAATAGAACAAGACTCTCTCTTAAGAGGAGTAGACGTGAGAAGAAGCGGGAAAACTGTAATAATTAGAGATTTTGACCGAATAGATGACGTTCTAGGACTATTAACATTAAATCTTTCTTACAAATATCCACAAACTAAATTAAATCTTGCAAAAGGTGGAGAGGTAGAAAAATATATAATTGTAAGGGGTACTAAAGAGAGTGAAAAGTATTATTACCAAAAAGGTACTAATGAACATTACAAATGGCTAAGAACTAAAAAAGGGGCTACTATTTTTACTGACATTAAAGAAGCAGAAAAATATGCCGATGAATCCGATGGAGATATAGTAAGTTTAACTACCTATGCAAAAGGTGGAAAGGTTAAAATAACAAGCTATGATATTGATGAGGACGGCACTCTTCACACCTATATAGGAGAAAGAAAACACGTAACCTTTTCCGATGTAAAAAGCGATAAAGAGGCAGAAAGATTAATAAAAGAAGAAAACGAATATTTAGCCGAAGAATATGCAAAAGGCGGAGCATTAGAAAAAGAATTTAAGTTTGATAAGAATTTTGTAGTATATGTTCCCTCAACATCTGACGTGTCTGACAAAATTTCCCCAAAAGAACTAGAAGCGAGAGTAAAAGAGGTAAAAAAATATGTAGCAACCGAATTTGGAGGGTACACGGAAACTGAAACTGAAGGAGGATACAGAACATCAAAAGGAGATATAGTAGAGGAAGAAGTTGTAAAAGTATCTGTCTTTTCTGAAACTAAAGATTGGAGAGAGAAGGAATATGAAGTAGTAAAAAAAGCAAAACAATGGGCAAAAGAGTGGGGACAAGAAGCCGTAGGATTTGAATACGAGGGCGATTTATATTATATAGAACAAAATGGAAAGCTTGATAAACAAGAAAAAATGAGCTGGGGAGGTACACTATCTATGCCCAGAGGAAGCGGATGGGGAGACTATAAAAAAGGTAAGAGGGTTTTAAAAATAAAAGATTTAAAGCCACGAACTAAGTATTTGTCATATAGCAAACAATTTGACGCTAAAAATGTAGTATATATTTTACCTCCTAAGCCTGGAAGTGAGATGTTTACGGATACCGTAAACTTTATGTATATGAATCCATACAAAAAACGTGAAAAAAGAGGAGAGAACGATATAGCTATGAAAATAAGGGAGGGGGATTTACAAGATAATGTACAAAACTACGATTTTTATGAGATAAAAGAAGAAAAAGACACTTCAAGACCTATTAAAATCAAGAGAGGAAGAGACCATCGAGGAGGACTAAGAAAAATGTATGGGTTTAAAAAAGGAGGAAATATCCCCAAGGGACATACAAAAGAATTGGAAACAGAAGATTTTATTTGGTATGTAGATGAAAATGGAGAATATATTATTATGATACGCAAATCTGATGGGAGTGTAGCAAGTGATAATTATTTTGCAGAAAATGATTTATATGAAAGAATGGTAGAAATTGCTAACGGCAGAGAAAAGTATATTTACCTCAGACCAGAAAGCAAACAACACTTAAAAGAATTTAAAGAAGATTATGAAAACGGAGGAACACCGACAAGCGCTAGCTCGGTTATATCTAAAAAAGGACACCCACTCCCGTATCTTAGAGGAAGGCCAAATCTAGCTAAAAAATACGCTCCTGGTTTAACGGGAGCAGCGGCGGATATAGTAGGAACCAGAATAGGAATGGACGTAAGAGGGAAAGGATTAGATAGTGATACCTTATCAAAAGGAGGAGCTGTATATAAACACGCGGCTGATATAGGAGTTCAGTACGCAAACGAAAAATCTAAAGATGGAGAGGTAGAGACTCCAGGTATGGGAGGATATGATGAAGCTATAATGGATTCTCAAACAGACAAAGTGGCTAACACGGTAGTAGACGCAATTCCTGTCGCTGTTCCGTTCAAAGCATTAGGAGAGGCGGGAAGCAAAGTAATAGTAGGAAAATCGGAAGGGGAAGACAGAAAAAAGAAACAAGTAATAGCCGCGGGAATTTTCGCTCCTCATAAATTATTTGCTATGAGAAAAGCCAGAGACAAAGCTAGAGCCGAAGCGAGAGCCCAAGAGGATGGTTATGCAAAAGGTGGTTTAACTCCATCCAAAGCAAAACAAATACTAGAAGACGGAGAGGCTAACGGCAAAGCATTAACAGAGAAACAAAAAAGATATTTTGGATGGATTGCTGGAGGAGGCAGAGGAAAATACGCAGATGGCGGCAGAGTTTACGCAATAGACCCAAGAGATGAAAGAGTAAAAGATATATCATATATCAATGAATTAACTGATGATGAGTTTAGGTTTGAGGCAGAAGAGCAAGGGTATGTGTGGAGCAGTATGGATAATTTTATAGATAGTAATGAATTTAATGATAGTGAGTTGGAAGAAAATCTTATACATAGGGAAATCAAAACTAAACAATCAAAAACATAAAACAATGACAACACACACTTATTTTTGTTCACAATTAGAAAGGCGCGTCAACGCAGAAGAATTTGAGGCAGCTAAAAAGATTTATATGGAAAATGTAACAACCCCGAAAATCTCTATTGACTGGAAAATATACCAAATAGACGCAGATTTAATAGACGAGGTCTTTTATTATGCGGTAAAATTTGGATATGAGCCGAGCATATACGAAGACGGAAATCAGATACCCAGACGAGCGATTAGAAAGTACAGAGAAAAAATCGCGCAACGAATCGCCGACTTTGTTATAACCAGCGATTCTGCCGAAACCTATACATCGGAAGACTATAAACAAAAGTTAGGTATAAAAGAAGAGTCGGTGGGAGACTATGATAAAATGATGAAAGAAGCTATTAAATATATAGTAACAAAATATAAAGGTAATGACGTTGGACTATTAGATAAAGAGGTAAAACTCTATGGAAATAGTGTTATGTCTACCGAATATAGAAAAGACACCCCAAAAGAGGTATATACGTCTGGAGAAGAGTATATGAAAGGTAAAAAATAAATTATTAACTTTGTAAAATAAAATAAAAGATATGACACAAGAAGAAATTAAAGACAAAATGGTACAGTATGAGGATATTATAAATGATACTTCCGAAGACCAGTCTACAAGAGATTTTGCTCAAAAAAAGTGGGACAAATTAAAATCGCAAATAACCGAGTCCACGGTAGAGGTTGAAGAGGTTGAAGAGGTGGAAGAAGTAGAAGAGGTTAAAGAAACTCCCAAATCCAAACCAAAGGCAAAAAAGAAAGCTGCTAAGAAAAAAGGAAGAGGAAGACCTAAAAAAAGAGGAAGGCCAGCTAAAAGAAAAGCCGCTAAAAAATCCCCTACCGCTAAATCTAAAGTTAAAAAAATGTCAAAAGATTTAGGGCTTACCATTAAAGAATGTGAAGACTTATTAGAGAAATATAACAGCGAAGACAAAGCCCGAAAATCTAGATTAGCAAAAAGAAAAAAAGCGGGTAAATCAGCGGACCTTACTGTAACGGAAAGTCTTGAAAAAGAAGTAAAGACAGTAAAAAGCAAAGTTAAATCCAAGAAAAAGGAAACAACTAAATCCCAATCTAAAGCTCAGGGAAATAAAATAACAGATTTAGTAAAGGCAATTCTTCAAGGCATAGACGGAAAGAAAGACCAAATAAAACAATTAGACGCTATCATTTCTCAACTGGAAGCAGAAAAGAAAAGACTACAAAGTCAAAAAGGAGTTGGAGGATTTCTTTTTGGAAGTGCTTTAGGAGGATACGCGGGATATAAAATTGGACTAGCTAAAGACAAGACAGCTCTTAGAGACTTATTCAAGGGAGAGAAAAAACTTGCTAGAAAGTTTAAGGAGGCCGTAAAAGACAAAAAGAAAAAAGATTCAGAGTATACTGACTTTGAAGAAATTTACGCAAAAGGAGGTAAAATAGCAAAATGGGAATATCCTATATACTTTAATTCAGATGATAAAGAATTTGTAGCAATTTACTATTCTCACGAAGAGGATGTAAATGAAGCAGATGAAGATTTTGATAATAGAACCGCCAACGACCTAACTCCTGATGTAATAAAAGAATATGTTGATGATACATCATCAAGTAAATCAAACTATAAATTTGAGGAGAGAGATGTTTACGAGTTCTCTAAAAACGATAACTTTATGGATGATTTAGGATATGCTTTAGAAACAAGTTCTGTTTCACCTGAAAAAGTATACTCAAAAGGAGGAAAAACACTTCCGATAAATACATTAAAAGTGCCTTCTAAAGATGCGTATATCGCCCTTTGTATATTAAGAGAAGGATATTATGACCGAATAAATTTGGATGACCCTATGCCTTTGGAACATTTTGGTCACCCACAAAATATCAGGCTGGTAGAAGATACAGAAGGTTTTGCATATATTCAAGCAGAGGAGGATTTTACTCATCCAAAAGTTCAATATTTAAGAAAAGAATTTAAGATTAGAGGTATTAAAGATTATTCATTTATAAACGGTCAAGCGATACCTAAGAGTGCATTTGGAAAATATGCAAAAGGAGGTGAAACCGCCAAGCATATGAAAGTTAAAGATACACAGTGGGGAGTGGATAGGTCTGAACACGATATAGACCAAGACGAAGCTATTAGGAGAAACGAAAGTATGTCGGAAGAAGGAGTGGAGTTAGGAGATGGTGCTTGGATGGAATTTGAGCCGAGGCTGGACGAAAAAGATAGAGAAGTAAGAGAGATAGAAGAGACTTTAGAGAGGAATAAGATTTATGAAAAAGGAGGAGTAATTGCACAAGACACTCCTTGTTGCGGAACCATCCGAACAGACTTTTACAATGGAGAGACTAAAAATCTAACTGATAAGAGTGGTACGGGTAACGATAATCGTAAAAATTACTATGTAGACGGAATAAACGTAAGAGCTAATACTGAAGAAGAAGCATTAAAAGCGGGAGGTATTGAGGACAATAGTTCAACGAATGCCGATAACTTCTTTTTAACAAATGAAGAAGTGTATGTAGATTTTACTAATCAAGAAGGGGAGAAAATAAAAAAGTATATAGTAGTGAATAATCCCGATGAAGCAGTAAGACTTTTACAGAGTAGATATAAAGCTACAAGTATTCAAGGTATGACAATGAAGTGGGAGTTAGAGGATAAAGGTTTAGAGGGGGATAAATACAAAAACTAAACAATGTCGGTAAGCTTTAATATAAATAAAGCGTATAAGATGTATGGAGATAGTGGGGGCAGCACTAAATTTCCCGACTCTCTTAATCAAGTCTTGAAGTTTATGCAGAAGGACCCCAAGCTTAATAACGCGAAGGAAGCCGCTTATTTATTAGCTACAGCAAAGAGTGAAAGTGATTATTCTTTACAAAGATGGGAGGCTGATTATTTATGCGGGCCAAAAGGAGTTCCATACGAAGGACAACCTTGTCAAGCTGCGTTAGATTATTATAGGTCGAACAGAGGAGGTAAGTCTAATTATTATTCTAAAGGTGTAGATAGTACGGGAGTTCCCTACTTTGGGAGAGGCTTAATCCAATTAACGAACCCGTATAATTATTATAATTATGGAATGATGATTGGAGTGGATTTGTATGGAGATGGAGATAAAGCTTTAATTCCTGAAAACTCTTATAAAATTGCGTCCACCTATTTAGATAGAAAAACCTATAAGTATGTGAATGCGGACGATTTAACACGGGCTCGCAAGAGTGTTAACGGAGGAACAAAAGGAGTTCAGAGAACAAATGATTCATATTATAGATGGTTAAATGTTTTCCAAGACCCATCGGTTAAGTTCAAAGTTAAGACGAGCCCTACTACATCCAAAAAAGGCCCATTAATTATAGGAGTTTCCCTAGCTCTAGTGGCGTTAGGAGGAATAGGATATATAATTTATTTGTCTTTGGGTAAGAATAAATAAAAAAAGTTATTATATTTGAAAACTAATTAACATTAAATTTAATACTATGGCTACCGAAGAAAAAAACGAAAATTTAGAACAAACCGACGCACCAGAGACACCAAAAACGGAAGAAAAACAATATACCTATGCAACAAATAAGGATGTTGATTTTTCGGGAGCGGGAGAAGTTGTTAGAAGTGCCGTGGAGAAAAAAACTGAGGAGACTCCACTCCAAGAGACTAAAAAAGAGTCCTATCAATTCCCTCATCAGCTCTTATTAAAACAAATAGGTATCACCGAAAAGGATGTAGATTCAAAAACAAAAGACTATGTAGGAGACTTTAATGACTTTCTAAAACACGTAAAAATGGCCAAAGCTAGCGCCGAAAAGAAAGGAAAGGAGTATAAATTGCCCGAAGTTAAAAAGAATAAACTAATCCGACTTTCTAAAAGTGTATGCCAGTCTCTTCAAGATTATATAGACGAGAAGAAACAAGAACACAGACAAGTTGCTCAGAAGGAACAACATAAAAAAGAGGAAGAACAGAGAAGGAGAAACTTTCTAAGAAAAAAAAGAGAAGAAGAGATGGAAAAAAGAAAAGAAGAGGAAGATAAAAAGAAAAAAGAGGAAGACGATACACTTGGATTTTGGTTTTGATAAGAGAAGAATATGGGAAATAGAACACGAAATAGACGAAAAAAGAAACCGATTTTAACTCCTAATCAACCATTAGTTAAATATGGAGTGCTTTCATTTAACAGTATTGGATATGGAAACCCAACCATAAATCAACATTTAGCAATGGGGAACACAGGAATCCTAGATAACTTACTTCCAGACCTCTATACACACCAATTTCCTTCCAATGAAAGTGACGAAACCTTATCAGAACTTAAATATATTAAAACCAAGCTAGGACGATTAAAAACTAGAGAAACCTACGAAGAATGTGTAGCAATTGACGTTGACCTATCTAGGTACATAGAAGAAATTTCTAAAAGACTAGGAATAGAAGGAGTATCCGACCTAATTGCCGATGTGAACGAGAGTTTTTTAGAGAGTTTAGTAACAAAAACCAAATTTCATTTTAATCGTGCAAGACCCTCACAACTGAGTTTTTATTTTGTAAACCAAGAGGAGCTCAACCCCTTAAAATCGTGTTCCTCGATGAGTCCATCTTACCCCAGTGGGCACGCCTTAGAAGCTCTGGTAATTGGGGATATTCTTATTCATCATTTCCCTGCCCAGAAGGATGTTTTGGAAACTTTACAACGGAGAGTATGTATTTCGAGAATAATAATTGGAGCCCATTATCCTTCCGATAATGAGTTTTCAAGACATATTGCGGAGAAAATAAAACAAAGCCCCTTAATAGAAGAAAAATATTACACCAAGGAATGGGATTCGCTAATGACTGAAATAAATAGAGATGTTCCCGAATAATCACCCTAACAATAAAGATAGAAACTCCCAAAGTCCTAAAGAAAGGCATGAGATATGTACGGGAGGAATGTGGACAAATAGATGTACTGAATACACTCCTCAGACGGGGCAATGTAGACAGTGTGGTTGCTACGTAAACGCCAAGGTAAAATTAAAAACCGAGAAATGTCCTTTGGGCAAATGGTAAATTTTTACTATGTTTGTAAAATAAAAAGAGAATAGTAAATTGTAAAAAATAAAAAAGATGACAAAGGGAACAAAAATAGGATTAATTCTTGGAGCCGTTGGAGTCGTGGGAGTTGGAATATATTTTTTAGTAAGAAATCAATCTAAGAATGAACATCCACCAATTGGACCAGGAACTTACACTCCGCCGAACCCCAACATTACCACAAATACGGGGGCACCAAAAATTGACTGGAGTGGTATAGTAACAACGGTAATAAATAGTTTACCACGAAATGTGAACACCACCACCGATAATACGGGGACAGTCGTTTCGGTAACAGAGCCAACAGTAAAAACGAGCTTAAACCAATTACTCTATGTGGATAAAAGTAAGTATAATAGCAAGGAAATAACAGCGATGCAAACTTATTTAATAGGATTAGGAGGTCAGTCCAAAATGTGGGTAGAAACTACTGGAGGAGCGGATGGTAAAATAGGCAATGGATTTAAGCACGCGTACACGTGGGCGGTACTGAGTAAAAAAGTTGCTGACCTAAATGATTTATACGCTAAATCGGGAGCTCAAAAATAAACTAATAAGATAACGCTTATATTAAAAAAAGTGTTATTTTTGTAGTATTCAACTGCTGTGTGTTTATCCACCATATAGCAATTTACTTTTCTTTGCCCCAACGCTAAGCGTTGGGGCTATTTTTTATGAGACATTTTAAATATCATATAGACTTACCTCCCAAGCCCACTCCCAGACCTAGATTAGGGAAATACGGAGCTTACAACAAGTCCGATTACACCAAATATAAGAACGATATGATAATCTTAGTTAAGTCTTTAAACATCCCAAGAGAAGATTATTGTCATTTAAGCGCTCGATTCCTTTTCCCTTATCCCAAAAAAACCTCCAAAAAAAATAGAAAGGAATTTGCTCCCATAAGAAACAAATGTGACTTAGATAATTTAGTAAAAGGATTGATGGATGTACTTGAAAAGACTGATGTTATCAACAATGACAGACAATTTTCTTCTCTTTTTTTGGAAAAAAGGTATACTTTAAGGGAGAGAGGCTCAATAGAGTTTGAATTGGGTCACGTTGTTAATAAATAGTATAGGCATAAATTTAATATTTTACGTTAGGTTAGTTATATTTGTTGCCGTAAACGATATTAAATCTAATATGTCCGAAAATGCAAACTCTTTAGAACTAATCAGTAATCTTAATAAGGTTATTGAAAAAAGAGGACTCAATAAAACGATAGAAATATTAAAGAAAGGACAGCAACCAGAACAAAACTTAGAAGAAGAAATAATCAACGTAATTAAAGAGGTAATTTGTAGTCAATTTGAGATTAGCGAGAAGAACCTCTTCTTTGGAAATTCCCGCAAACATAATAGACGATGGGCTCTTTCCTTCTTTTGTTATTTTGTTCACCTAAGCCTTCAATGCACACAATTAGAGGTCTCTAAATTAATTAGCAAGACCAACGCTTGTGTTTCTAAATATATAAAAGATGTAGTCACATTAACTGCATCTATTAAGTACGAGAAGGAACTGATAGAAAAGAAAATACAAATAGAAACCACACTTAAAGAAAAAATAAATCATATATTACGATATGGCGAAAAAGAATAGCAATATTGAAGACATTCAAGTAGAAGACACTAAACAAGATTACTCAAGTTTAGTAGGAAACTATAATCCCTTTGGAGAAAGTGTAGTAGAAAGAGATTATACTAAGTCAAAACAAACACTTACCTCCGAACAGAGACGTCCCATCGCGGAACCAACTTTTGAACCCCCGCCGATTGGGGGGTATTCTGAGGATATGGAGGATGGAGACGTAGAAGCTCCTAATGTATTTGATGAAAGAGTGAGTGATTTAGACGCAGAGGATAAGAAATTTGCCCACGAAAATCTAGTAGACACTGTCCTTGGAGGATACGAAATGATGCATACGTTTGCTCGGAGATGGGCGACCTTAACGGAAGAAAAGCTAATCGAGAAAGAGAAAAAAGGAGAGATAGACCTTCGTATGCAAATTATGGTATCTCCAGTCAAAGCGCTTCCTTTATTTGAGTTTGTACAAAATTATAACAAACAAGTAGAAGAAACTTTAACCGTAGACGAGGAATTTGTAGAAAAGGTACGTCCTATAATGGTAAGAATAGCGGAGAAGAGAGGGTTAGGAATGACCGACGAACAAAATTTAATGGTATTGTTTGGAAAGGATATATTAGAAAAAGGAATGCAAGTAGTTGGGTTTAAGAAATCTCTTACTAATATACTGGAACTTACCTATGAAAGTTTTAAGCAGCAACAAGTAAATAATTTTAATTCACCACCCCCACCACCTCCTAATCAAGGATTTGACGGACCTCCGCCAGAGCAGCGTCGTGGACCTCAACCCCCTCCCCCACCACAATCCTCCCCTCCTGAGCAAGACGATTTGGAGGAGTATGAGGAATATGACTCTCCAGAAGAGGAGATGGAAGAGGTAGAGATACGTGGAGTCCAAAGAGGAGAGATTATAGAAATGAACCCTAATGAGACGGAAGAAGAGGAAGAAAACGAAGGACCAAAATTGATAGAGCCTAATGCTAACACTATACAAGAATCCGAAGAAAAATAATTAACCAAAAAAGAAAACTATGAGTTCAATTGTAATTATCATTTTAATTCTTTTAACATCTGTAATCATTTATAGAATATGTCTGAGTAAAAATAAGTGCACCTCCTCTGAGTGTATGGAGGACCCAAGAGCCAATGACATTTCTAGAGCCAAGATGAATTTGGACCCAAAATGGAACAAAGGATGCGTAAGAGATACGAAGACGGGACAGTTTAGAAAAAAATAAAAGAGTTAAAATATGAAAACAGCAGTAATTACGTACCTTATGGGACAGAACGATGAATTGCTTGAACCTCATTACGTAAATGAGACGTGGGACTTAGTATGCTTTACCAACAGAAAGGATGTTAAGTCAGACGCTTGGAATGTGGTTTTTGTGGAAGACAAGGAAAACGGGCTTAACGATAAGAGGTTTGCGAATTATTTCAAGTTTAATCCTTTCTCAAGTCTGTACGCGGCGTTTAACTTTAATTATGACATTTGTATTACTATTGACGCTAATGTAAGAATAAGCAAAGATTTAGATAGAGTAGTAAGTTTCTATTGCCCCTCTATGTATGATATGACCTTAGCCAGACACCCTTTAAGAAATTGCGTTTTTGCAGAGTGCAACGCTATTGTGGGAGAAAAGAAGGATTCCAAAGAAGCTGTTTCTCACAACATCAAACATTTTGAAGACCAACAGTATCCTCCTAATAATGGACTCTATCAAACAACGATAATGATATGGAAAAATACCCAAGCCACCCAACTTCTATCATCTGAATTTTGGAAATTATATAATAATATGTCCGAGAGAGACCAAATATTACTTCCTTTTATATTATGGCAAGTTCCTGATATTAGTGTAATCGAAACTAACTGGGAAGATTTTAAGGAAGAGTTTGACTATAATGAGCACTCGGTTCTCACAGAATCTCCTCCCCCAATTATTACACAATAAAATGACCCAGAAAACAAAAAAATTACCTAGAATTTTAGTCGGATGTCCTACATTTGAGGGCAAGAACTATTGTTTTGATGATTGGATAGCAAACATAAAGTCGTTTACGTATGGGAATTATGATATTTTTTTAGCGGATAATTCGGACAGTGGAGATAACGCGAAAATGTACAAAGAAAAATATAAAATCAATTGCAAGTGGATAACAAATTCCAAAAACCGTAATTCTATTTCCAAAAGAGTTGCGGATGGGCATAATGAGGTAAGAAAGTATGCGTTAGAAAATAAATATGACTTTTTACTTCATTTGGAAAGTGATGTATTCCCTCCCAAAGACATAATTAACACTTTATTATCTCACAACAAACAAATGGTTGGAGCTACTTATTTTCTATATGATGACGATAAAAGAGAGTTAATGGTTAGGTTGCTGGATGTGGACTACGGAGAAGAGTCTTCAATGATAAATGGGGAGAACGCCGAAATATTAGTAGACGGAGAGTTAAAATCAGTATGGTCAATAGGACTGGGATGTAATTTGATACATAAATCTGTTTTAGAAAAGGTTAAATTTACAAATGCTAAACAAGGAAATCAAATAATATTTTCAGATACGACATTCTCGATGGACGCGCGCAAGCAGAATATACCTCAATATTGGGACACTAGCATATGTTGTGAGCATAGAAACAAAAATTGGGAAAACTATGGATATGAATTTATAAAAAAATTAGCATAATATGAAAACGAGAAGAATAACACGAGATAAAACAGATATAAATGCAGACTTAATAAAAAGTTTGGAACAATGGGAATCAGAAAGAGATGCTATACAAGAAAAAATAGATAGAAAAAAATTGCTTATTGAAAAAAATGTAGAGCTTAAGGCTTTGATTCAAAAGAAATATTCATCTCTAGAAGACGGAAGTATACGAAAAGTAGAATTAGAGATAAAGTTTTTAGAGGTAGACCAGCGCATTCAAGCCTTAAAAGACTATTTAAAAAATTATTTGTTTACTTTTGAATATGATTTTATGAAAAGATACAAAGAAGGAATAGAAAAATACTCTAAAGAAAAAATAGAAGAAGTAGAAAAAAATGGCTAGAGAATGTAAGTTAGGGGTTGCGTGTGGTAAAAAAGGAATAGGGAAGACCTATATTACTACACAAGTGCTCGAAGATTATGTAAAAGGAGGAAACGGATACCCTCCACGAAGAGTTCTTATTATGGATGTGAATGATGAATTTGAACAATATCAAGCCCTTGCGGTAAATGATATTGAAAGATTTTCTATCCATCCTACCATAGAAATAAGACGAATAAGACCTTTTGCAGAGGACGGACGGAGAATGACGTTGAGAGAAATTGCGGACACTCTTTGGTTGGTGCTCGAAAAATACAGACACGGAGCTCTTCTAATTGAGGACATCAATCGATACGTTTCAGATTACCTACCTAATGACTTAATCGGAGCAATCTGCACTAACCGACATACAGACCAAGATATTATTATGCACTTTCAATCTATTGGACGTATCTCTCCAAAAATATGGCAAAATATGAATTGGTTGAGATTTCATAGAAATTCCGATTCAGTTGAAAGGCATAAAAATAAATTCCCAGACAAATATCAAATGCTAAAGGTTGCTGAGAACATCGTAAATAATAAGTATAATTCAGGAGATAACTATTTTTATTTGTATGTGGATATAGATACAGAAAAAATACACGGAGACATTACTAGTGAGATGGTTACGGAAGCAATAGATGACTTTGTATCACTCAATCATAATTCGGTTGTGAAACCCTATAAAAACAAAAGAGACGCAAAAGGGAAAAAGATACATACTCCCGAGTCCGCTATTTTAGAAGCCAAGAAAATATTGAGACAAAATATCTCAGGGGTATAATATTAAATTTAATAACAAAACCATATTAAATTAAATACCAAATGAACTTACAAGAAATTTCCAAAAAGTATAAGACAGACAAAGAAGACTCTCACTCATACTTATCCAGAGGGAGACACTCTAACTACTCATTTGTTAAAAGACTGGAGAGACAAAACTAATCTTCTTCCTTTTACTAATTATATCACAGAAAATGATATGAAAAATATCAAAAATCAAATAGAAGGTATTGAAATTGATATGTGTAAACTGAGCGAAATTGCTTTCCTATATAAAAAATAACCTTTAAATTTAATATGTTAAGGGGTTACTCAAAACCTAGTAAGGTTAATAATTTAAAACTTTCTTAAATCAAATATTAAGAACAAAGTCTAAGACGTAGGCTCTTTATTGTCCTAGGTTTTTTTAATTTTGGACTCAAGAATTTGGAATTGGTATTCTAAAGTCGAGTATAATTGTTTAATGAAATTTTTTGTAAAATGAAAGAAGCAAACAAAAAAATGTGGATGAATGTTTTGTCAACTGCAATGGGCGTTGCCCTAGGATTCGGTATCTATAAAGCTATCGATAAGCAAATGACAAAAAATTCAGGCTCATAATAAGAGGATAGTTAATTTATTTAGCCGACCAACATTATGTGTCGTCTCCCCCCCGCGTTGAGATTACTCCGCGGTCAGTGGTCGAGAGAGTTTCGCTCACTCAAAGAGCGAGAATTTAGTTGAATTGTAGGTATACACAAATACCCGTACCTTATGCGTGAAATAGCAAAACTGAATTATTAATTCCAAAAAAAGTATATAAAAATGGATATTAAAAAATATTTTATAGACGCCGAGGAAGAAATGAACGATAAGTACCTTTCTTACAGTGGAGACGATACTGATTTTGATGATGACTTTTCGTTTGATGCGGGTGCACCAGCACCAGCAGCAGCAGCGATGGGTGGAGCTCCGACTTCACAGCCATATATCATTACAGTAAGCAACGGGACAACCGATGCTGTCGCTTCTAATGTAATAGGTAAAGCTTATCAAAACATTACTTCTGGAGGTAATGGAATACTTACTAACGTAACTTATACAATGGGTATCTCAGGAACAACTTATTTAGAGTTCCTTTATACTACATTAAATAGACCATTTGTAAATGGTTTAACTTATATTGATGGGTCTAATGCAGCACAAAGTATTAAATCACTTCAATTAAAAGTAAGAGACGTAAACGGAAACATTCAAGAGAAAACTCTAGTCCCAATTATTGACCCATATCAGCAGCAAACGAGTATCGTTGCTCTACGTACGGTATTTAAGTGGGATGGATTTACGAGTATAGCACTTGATTTAGTTGCTTCCCAAAGTACGACATTATACTTCTATCCTTCTGAAAACGTAAATGTTGGAAGAGGATTATCTGGACAAGCTGTTGCGAGAGCATACGGTAACCCTAACATTGTTCGTCAGGACAAAGTGGTTCTAGGTAGAGGAGTAGCAAATGCGTTGAGAGGAGGACAATAATATTTATTGTTTGACTTATTAAGTTTTAATTAGAGGGTGATAGGATTTTTAATCTTGTTACCCTCTTTTTACAAAAAAGTAAACAAAAAGGATGAAGAAAGGGGTGAAAATAGCGTTTTTTTTCGGGACCGCAGCAGTAATAGGAGGGTCCATCTATTTATATATTAAAAAGAAAAAGGAAGCAAGCGAAGAATTAGAAAGAGTCGTAGCGTTAGAAGATTTACAAAGGCAAAAAGAAAAAGAAAAAAGAATAGAGGAATTAGTACAAACAAAAGCCACCGACATTTTATCTCAATCTTTGACTCCTTTAAGAAAGAATAGATGTGGGATGATTAGTAGTGTAAATACTCCTACGGAAAGCGGAAGTCAATATGTAGGATTTCACGTAAATTCTCCCCGTCCCAACAAAGGAGATTTAATTAAGGGAGACATAGTAAGAATACAGAATACTAATTCAGTTTTAGATGCTGAATACGAAGTGATAAAAGTATGGATGGATTCAAAAGGAAAGGTAGGAGCGGTAGACATAAACCACTCATATCCCGCGAAAGGAAGTGGATATAATACTCAAGATAGAGTATTTAATGGAACCAAAAATTCCATTTGTTATTAAAAAATAAAAATATGAATGTATACGAATATATCGCGTCCAACAACCCTAAAGAAGCTAACTATATGCTCTCAGGATATGGGTATAAAAAGACCTTGTCAAAAAGAGAGATTTCCGAAAACCTAAAAGAATTAGTAAGAAAAAATAAAAAGGAAGGATTGAAGGATTTAGCTGACATCCATCCAGACAAAGACCTTATTTTATCTTTAGTCGAAGATAAGGTAACGGTTTCTGCTAACGAGCAAATGAATTTTGCGGGAGTATCTGGACAAGAATTTGTTCAGAATCTAGAAACCAACACTTATTGGACTCCCAATAATCCTAAAAGACCTATCGCCCCTGACTTTTTCTACAATACAAACGGGTTTGATAAGGATGAGTTAGCAGATAAAATTTCAAATCAAGTAAAAGCTGATATGGATACTAAGAATAGTCAGAAAGAAATGTTAGACCAAATCAAATCACTTAAAGAGACCAACGGAAGTTCTAACGGAAATAACGGCGGATTTACGATGACCCATATAGTTATTTTAGGCTCTTCTCTCTTTATTGGATATATGATTTATCAACACTTAAATAAATAAAGATATGATATACGCAAAACATAATTTCGCCGAAAATTTTATGAACGCTGATGGGCAGACTTTTGGACTGGACAGAGATATGATAATTTCTGAACTCGCCAGAGTAATTAATGCGAATCCAGTAGGAGTTAAGGACGCTATTTTTGATTGCGGAGTAAATATAGACCCCCAAGCGGATAAGTTTGAAATTTCGGACGTGATGTCTGGCAATATAGCTAATAATGATTGTTTACAACGGTCAATAGGACACTTAGTCTTAGACAATAATGTAGGATGGCAAGATATGATGAATTTCGTTAAAGATGATGACGAAGACTACTCAAATGCTAAAGGAGATGGATGGAAAGCTTTTTGGAAAGGGACCCAAGATGTGGTGGGTAGTGAAGAATTTGCTCAAGTTTTAGGAGTAACAATTGGGTCTATTTATCAAGCTAAACAAGATAAAAAGGCTTATGAAAATTCCGAAAGAATAAGACAACACGAATTAGAATTAGCTAAAATAAATTCGGAAGCTATTAATAATCAGTTATCGATGGGGTCGATGTACGGAGGTCAGCCTGGAGGAAACGAAGGAGGAATGAGTATGGGAGCCAAAATTGGAATAGGAGTAGGAATTGCTGCGGTATTAGGATTAATTATTTGGGCGGCCGTAAGAGCGGGAAAGCAAGGATAGAATGAGTAATTTCGTTGACTTTGAAGAGGTAAAGGAAGAGGTCAAAAACCCAAATGAAAAAGGGTATGACCAAATGCCGAAGGATGTAAAGAAGGATATAGAGAAAATAATGGGAGGAAACTTAGGGTCAGACCTAAAAAAGACTTCCGTGATAGATATGAGAGCCACGTTAATTGGAGCAGTTGTAGGAGGAGGAGTGGCGATTTATAAAGGATGGAGAGTATGGATGGGAGTAGTAGTAGGAGCTTTAATTGGAGGAGTAATAAATAAAAATATAAAATGACCGCCAACCAAATTTATAAACAATCAGGAACAACTCTTCCCTTTAACCTTTGGTTAGGGAAAATGAAGTCCAAACACGGGTCAAATTTTGTACAGACGTTTTCTATGTCTGATATAGAAAAAGAAACAGAGCCGCAGGAAGTTGTATTGAACGCGTCTGGAAATGGGAAGTCGATGATAAACACGAACACGATAATAATAGGGGCAGGTTTATTATTTATAGGATATTGTTGGTATAAAATGAAAAAGGCATAATAAATGAAGTTTTTAAGAGACATAGAAGGTAAGCCGATTACATTAATGATAGAAGTAGCTACGGCAAAACCAGAAAAGATTAGAGTTATTGTAAAAGATAATGATAAGCCTTTTACGGTTTACACAGATAGGTACGCAACTGTTGATGGCAAGCTCAAATTTTATGTCCGAATGCCTTTATCTCCACTAATTGCTCAAATTAATGTTTTTAATGATGAAAACGGAAATTTAGGAAAAGGAGAAGACAGTTCGTTTAAGGTAATTGGATTTGAAGAGATGCCTTTGAAAAGAAAATTAGGGTGTATAGACTTCAATAATCCCGAAATTAAAAGCTTTATAGGATTTGCTTCTGAATTTTCACAGAAAGCGGGTTATTTATCAGCGGGAGGAAGTGTATATATGTCAGAAGACGGGGTATTTAGAATTGATTACTTAGACACTATTAAATCTAAAGGTGGTAAAAAATTAAAAACCCCAGCAAGAATCTCTCAATCGAGAGGAAACATCCAAGTATCCAAAGATTTGTTTAAAAAATATACGGTCCCAATGAGAATGGCTATTCTCCTTCACGAATTTTCTCACTTTTATCTTAATGATAAAATGGAAGACGAGGTAGAAGCGGATTTGAATGGACTGTTATTATACCTAGGAATGGGGTTCCCAAGAATTGAGGCGTTCCAAAGTTTCCTGACGGTTTTCCAAAATACTCCGACCGAACAAAACAAAGGAAGATTTGATGTATTGAATCAATTCATCTCTAATTTTGAAAAAGGAAGGTATAATATAAGTTACTCTGGACGATACTTAAAAGCGGGTTCTGGAGAATGTAATGTAAGTAATAATAAATAATAATAAAAAAAAGAATTATGGCAATTTTAAGTTGGTTGTTCGGAGGAGATTCCAAAAAGAAATCCTCTACCAGAAAAAAGAAAAGAAAAACGAGTAAGAGAAAAAAGCAAGGATATAATGCTCGTTTAGACGAAAAATTAGGAGCAAAAAATAAGCCTAAAAGAAAAACTAAACAATCTTACAAGTCTAGAAGAAAGGAAAGCGAGGGAATGGAAAAAGCTAAAAAAAGAAGAAAGTACGCGAGCGTTAGTACAATGGACAAAAAAAGAAAAACTAAAAGAAAAACTAAAAAAGCAAAATGTTCTTCTGCTGGTAAAGCTTTAGGTAGAAAGAAAAACAAAGCAACTACTAAAAGTAGAGCAGGAAAAACATTAAGACGTTGTTAATAATATAAATAGTAAGAATTATGGCATTTAATGATGAGATACAACCAAGCCCGTGGGCTCCTAATGGAGGTGGTAATTTTTTAGCAAGCGACCCCAATTCGTTTGTTTTTAACTCGGACGGAGACTGGATGGATATGAGTGGATGGCAAACCTTTTGGATGTCTACTTTCTCACCTGGCAAATATAAAGAGAAGAGAGATGAAGAGGTAGCCGAGTCCTTAAGAGAGAAGTATAAGGTAAACGACGGGATGTCGTGTGGGAAACTCAATGATAGAATAGAGGATATAGAAGACAGATTTGACTCTGAGGCGGGAGCAAGTCCTGGAGGAAGAGGAGCAACGCGTATGCAAGCTCGGAACCTAAAAGGGTTAGAACCAATTCTTAACAGAGCTTATGATTTAGCGGAAGACAAATGTTGTGAATATAGCGTTTGCGATAGTAATAAAGATAGAGGAAGAGGAGGTAGTGATGACACAGGAGACTCTGGGAATGGTAGTAGTGGGAATGGTAGTAGTGGGAGAGGCTCTGGAGGGTCTAGTTACGGGGATATAGACGATATAAAAGCAGATTTATTAAGAGAATTACAGTCTTCGCCAACCACGTCTGGAGGACCATCTCAGGACCAAGGAATGAGTACAGGAATGAAAATAGGATTAGGAGTAGGAGGAGGAGTTCTTTTACTAGGAATGGCTTATTTAATGTTTAAAGGAGGAAGATAAATGATAGGACACGATAACAAATTATTTGGATTTACAAAAGAATCAGAAAGAGGTTCTTTTTCTCCGATGTCTTCAGAACTCAAAAAGACTAAAGAGAATGATATGGTTATCGGAGACCCTATAACTCAAAATTTTGGAGGAAGTAAGTTCTCTCAAATTGGAGGAAAAGAGTATTCGGATATGAGCGGATGGGATACCTTCTGGATGTCTACGTTTAAGCCTAAGAAATATAAGGGAATAAGACTAGACGAGGCTCGAGCTGATGTAGATGAAAAATATCCGTTAGAAGGAAGCTGTTCCGTATTAGAGAATAGGCTTTCTAATATGCAAGACGAAATATCGGAAAATGTTTATCGAGAAGGAGGAAAAGGAGCGAGACGAGTTTCCGAACGTCAAATACAAGCTCTAAAAGAAAGAAGAGAAGAAGTAAAAGAAGAAAAAGAAAAAGAGTGTTATGTGGACCCAGAGGTACAAATGCAGATGCAAATGGCGTATCAGCAAGAAATGGACGCAAAAACACGAAAAAAAAATATAATGGCCTTTTCAATAACGGGAGTTTTATTAGTAGGAGCGGGAGTATTAGCCTACTTTATGTTTTTTAGAAAAGGGACCAAAAAAACTAAAGGAAAAAAGAAAAAATAAATGAGTGTATTAATGAATCAATGTAGCAATTTCCCCTCCACTAGTAGCAGTGGAGATGTATGGGAACAATGGCACAAAAACTTAGTTAAGTGTGTAGGGAAGCATCGTGCTAATGATTTATTTTTAAACTTATGGCAGAAACGAGCGGGGTACAGTTCGAACGCTAGTACCATTAGGTTAAGAACTTATATGGAGACGCAAGGAGTAGAATTAACGGCAAGCGGATGGAAGAAACTACAAGATTTCGGTAGTGATGTTGGAGATTTTATAGGAGGAGGATTTACCGCTTTGGGAACGGGAATGAAGATTTTATGGTATGGATTAATAGGAATTTTGGTTATTGGAGCTCTCGGTCTAGTGTACACCATCTTTGTAAATCCCGACAAAGCGGCACGAATAGGGACGGCTATGGCGACGAAAGGGAGAAGTGAAGGAATAAGAGGAGGAGGAAAATCGGGAAGAAAGATAAGTGGAGGAAGCACTCCTAAAATGATAGAAGTACAAGCAAAATAGTGATGAAAGAACCATCAAATAGATTAATTGCCGCGGGAATAGTAGGAATAGTTCTTTTTTATGTATTTCTCAATAAAATACAGAAAACTAATGCAGAAAAAAAATGTAAGAAAGAATATGAAGGAGACGGAACGACAAATATTAAAATGCCGTACTATGCGTTTAGGGAACAGTTTTGTAAGTTAGGATAAAGTATTAATAAAATGAAGAAAAAGAATTTATATATAATTGGAGGAGTGGTGTTAGTGGGAGCTATAGCTTATATAATGTATACTAAAAAGAAAAAAAAGGAAGCTGCTCAATCTCAATTAGATACAGAGCGTCGAGAAAAAGAGGCGGCTGATGAAATTCAAGCGAAATTAGACGCAGAAATAAAAGAAGCGGAGGAAAAAGAGAAAGCGGAGTTAGCGAAATGTATCACGATGGGAGAATTAAGAACCACCGAAAACCATCAATGGGTCGGAGTACCATTTGACTCTCGGGAGAAAGCTAATCAGATTGTGATTGGAACAAAAGTTGAAATAAAGAAGACAGAAGAAGGGTTGGATGGAGAATACGACGTTTTAGAGACTTGGAAAGATAAAAATGGAAATGTAGGAGCTATCGATATAGCTCACACACTAGATTTACCTAAAACTCTTAAAGGAAAGAAAGGAGATGAGAGATTCTCGGGAACTGGATTAATTTGTATTAAATAAATGAATAGAAAAGCAAAAATAGCATTATTTGGAGGACTGATTGCAGTTCCTATATCGGTATTTACTATTACCTATTTTAATAAAAAAATACGGTATAATAAATTATTCAATATGTTGAGTGACGTGAAAGGAGGTGGAGACCTTCCTGGTTTAATGGATAATCCAGAAACGGCTCAAGCATTTGATATTTATTATCATCAAGGAGCAACTATTCCTGTAACAAATTATTGGAAGTCTCCTAATAACAAAGTGATGAAATGGAGAGACGATATATATATTGCGGGTCACGGAAAATATGTGTCGTGGGGAACGACCGAAGAACAGATAGAGGGAGCGTTTAGAGCAATGCCTGATAAAGTAGCGGTATCACAAGTAGCGGACAGTTATCAAAGAAGATATGGGTTGGATTTATACGCGGATTTACTTAATGAATTAGAGGATTCGGAGGATGTAATGGCAAGAATTAACGACAGAGTTAATGCTTTACCTAACTATTCAACTTATTAAAAACAGATATGGAAAAAGGAACTAAAATAACATTATGGAGTATAGGAGGATTAGTAGTTGCGACGGGCCTATTTTTAGGGATAAGAGCAATTGTTAAATCGACTCGAAAACCAAGTGTAATACTCCCACCATCTCCACCACCACCACCACCAGCACCACCACCCCCACCAAAACCAGAGAATGGAGGAGGAGGAGGAGGAGGTCCTAAAATAAGAGGAGGCTCCTTTCCAATAAGATTTGGAGACAGAGGAGACCACGTGGAAGCGTGGCAAAAAGCTATTAATAAATGGGATGATGATTGGTGTTCGTGGAGTGCTTGTAACGGAGGAACGTATAGAAGCGCTATTAATGTAGACGGTAAGTTTGGTGAACAAACTGCCTTATATACTAATTGCCATTATCCTTCAACAGACTGTGCTTTATGTCCTCTTGTGGGTAAAGGCTCACTTTATCCAATTGGTTCGGCGGATTATTCTCAGTGTTCAGTAAGTTGGTCTAAATTTAAAAGTGTAGTTGGAAGCTCAGCAAGTAAATATAAAAACTTTGAGGGAGCAGGGGAGGATGATTATAGTAATGCCGTAGGACAAACTCCCGCACAAAGAGACCTAGAGTCTCGAGGAGGATGTCCTTGTGATGAAGTTCATCCAGAGTGTTGTATGCCAGATTATGTAGATGTACCTACACCAACGGGAGCTCCATACAGCAATGTAAATGGAGTGGGATTTGATAGAGATATAGGAATAAACAATATTTTTTACGGAACCACTTTTAGTGGAGAACAAACCGATGATGAGTATTTGAATATGTATAAAGGATTTAATTAATAACTAAAAAAATAAAAATTATGGGATGTGGATGTAGTAATTATAGTGGTGACAGATACAAAAACGCGGCGGGTCCACCAAGCGTAGGACATATGGACTGGAGAACTGCGCGAGGACCTGGACAGCAAGGACCTGGACCAACAATCGACTTTAGAAATGCGAAGGGTACCCCACCTAGCGGTTGGATTTTTAGAACTGGAAAACCTGGAGTGAAAGGAAGTATGGTAGCTGATGGAACAAAACCAGCTCCACCAAATATGATAGTTACGGGACGAAGACGAACTTCGAGTGGACCAATTATTATAGGTATGCCAGTTGAGTGGAGAACGGGACTCTCAGAAGGGAGTGGAGCTCCGTGGGAGCCAGCCCCATTAACAACTTATAGAGGAAAGAGAGGAGGACCTCACTATCCAGGATTTCCGACTCAGTGGAGAGGAAAGAGAGGAGGACCTCACTATCCAGGATTTCCGACTCAGTGGAAAGGTTTTGAAGGATAATAATTAAAAAGTAAAGAAATGAGTTATTTTAAATTTAGAAATAGTTGTTTACAACAAGCGTCCAATACACGATTTTCAAGCATTGAAGCTCAAGAGAATTGGATGAACACTTGCTTAGCAACCCATTTGGACAAAATGGAGAATCGACTCCCTCCGACAGATGTGAGTCCGAGACCTTATTTGCCGTATGGTAAAAGAGTGGGACAGAAGTGTAGAGTAAATAGTAGGGGAGGATTTAAAAATTTTAATTGCGTGGGAAATTATGATTTAGACGGAAAATGTATGCCGTGTGAAGGAAATTATTTGCCAAAGAACAACACCTCCAGCAGAGCTTTCTCAGATACCTCTAAATTGTCATATAATAGAAGTAATAGTGAATGGCATTACCCATCAACTAAGATAGGTAGTAACTATGGAGGATTAAGAAGAGGTTCGCGAGGAAAAATAACTCAATGGAATTTAGGAATGGGGAAAGCTCCCTTTGGAGATAGAGGATTTAATAATAATCGTTCTCAATATGATTGGGGATATTTTGTTTAAAAGAATAAAAAAAATATGAGTAATAATTTTGTTCAAAATATAGAAGGGTTTCCAGACGTAGATTACGAATGGGGTCAAGATGATAATTACCAAGGATTTGTTAATACTGCGGTTGAAGAAAAGATGAGAGAAGAATATTATACTAATGCAGTGGGAGACACTCCCGATTGTAAAGTATCTACGGATAGCTTGAGGGTAACCAAAAATGGAGTAGAGACTACAATTAGTATGGCACAAGCTTTAGAAGACGGATATGTAACTTGTGATGACGTGTGTGAGTCTGCGAAAAACTCCTTAGGATGTGATACTCCAACCACTAAAGAAGACAGAAAGGCAAAGGTTGGGTCGTGGATTACTAACTTTTTAGCGGGAACGGGACTTTATAGACCCGTAGCACCATACAACCCTAACACTCCTTACTCACCATTGCCTCCAGGAGGATTGCTCTATGGATGTACCAATCCAGACGCCCTTAATTATAATCCAATGGCGAATCAAGATGACGGTACTTGTGACATTCAAAAAGGATTATCTCCTTTAGCTTGGGCTGGTATAGCAGTAGGAGGGATACTATTAATTATAGGAGTGGTAGCTCTAACTTCGGGAGGAGGAGGAGGAGGAGGTAAATCTAGAAGAAGAAAATCGACAACCAGAAGGAGAAGAGGGAAGAGTGCATATAGTAGAAGACCAAGGTCAGAGAAAATTGTAGTTAATTTAGAAGATTAAAAATATGAAAAATAAAAAAACTTTAGCAATAATAGGAGCTTCCACGTTAGTAGCGGGATTAGGGTTTCTAGGATTTTATCTGTATAGACAATATCAGATACTAAGAAACATTTGTTACGAATTTACCAATCTTAATTTTGGTGGATTTGACCAACAGACGGCGACTATTGGATTTACAATGAGAACCACAAATTATTCGTGGCTTCCTTTAACGGTAGATGGAGGAATGATAACCGTTTATATGGATGGAATGCCAGCGGCGTCAATTACAGTTCCACGAGGACAGTTCTTACCAAAAGCTGTTACTTTTTCCTACTTAAGCGCAAGGGTAGACAAAATTAATCTTATTGCACAAGGAGTAGGAAGTTTAATAGATTTAATTAGTGGAAATAACTATAAAACAATCACTTTCTCTGGTACGGTACGATTAAAAGTAGGGTTTATGAGAGTTAATTATCCTATTATGTATTCAGATAAAGTCTCTAATTTAATTTCATCGGTGGCGACAGGACAACCTTGTCCACCAGTGATACCACTAGAAGGGAATTATGGAGGAACATACGGACCAAAACCAAACTAAAAAATAAAATATGTTATCAGAATTAATCACAAAAGAAACAAAAAACGTAATGAAGAAGGCGTTGCTCCGATTTTCAAAAGACAGAGGAATTTCGCCTGTGGAGAATCAATTATTAATTTGTGGAGGAGAAGAAGGACTTCCTCACTATAAATATATGATAAATTATAAACCAGAAAATACATTGAGCTTTAACGACATATTAGGAGTAACTTTTGATTTTAAATCAAGAGAGGCTTTAGCAACTCCTTTTATGCAGAATGCTATTATGAGATTGTCAGAAGAGAAAGATATACTTCCTCAAGATATTCAAATAATGATATTTACGAGCTCAGAAAAGTGCAAGGATATAAACTTATTTGCTTATACAAACGGCAAAAAGATACAACCAGTAAGTTTTAAATGGCTTTTCAAGGAAGGTATTGAACTAAAAGATTTAGTATAATGGCAATAGGACAAGGAATATTTACAAGGTCAATCACTAATGACTCGCTCACTCTGGATAGTAGTGATGGGGTTACACAAGTAAGCATCTTATGTACTAGCTCCACAGCGGGTACAGTGACGGGAGGGGCTGTACTAGGCTCTACTTCGAGCGCAGCGATGAATATAGCAGAAAATACTTCGGTTACTATCGGAACATCAAGTGGATACCCAATTGGGGATTTAACGATAACAGCTCCGTCAGGATGCACCTTAGAAATAACAGCTTCATTAGGATAATGACTTATAAAGAAGAAATAAAATATGTAAAAAAAGAGTTGAGTAAACAAGGTAAATTACTTGAGAAAATTGCTACAGCTATAATAGGAGATGAAGATTTTAAACAAAAAGGACTATTACAACAAGTAAATGAGAACTCAGATTACATACACGAAGATAAAGGATATAAAAAAAGAATACTAGCGGTAACCTCTGCCTTAACAACAGTATGGGGAGTTATAATTACGCTAGCAGTAAAATTTTGGAAAGGAGAATAGTTAAAATTAAATAGTAATAAATAAAAACAAAAAAAATGGATGTAACAAAAGGAAAAAAATTAGGAATGAATGTAGTGTTATTTGGAGTAGGATTTACATTAGGATACTATATTTATACGGGGCTTTTTAAGCAAGAGCTTACTTTACCATCAGTTCCTCCTTCTATTGGAAAATTACCTGGGTTGAATCGAGTTATGCCTCAACAACCACCAGTAGTTGAAGAGCCAGTAGTGGTTCCGCCAACTCCACTTGAAAGAGCGCAAGCTAATCCAGAGGGCGTAGCGGCAGCGTTATTGTATATGGCGCCAGAATAAAAGAGAGCTGATAATAAAAAAAATTAAAATGGCAAAAACAACATCTTCTCCGAAAGGAGGTAAAGGTAAAGGTAAAGGGAAAAAAGGTAAACTCCCTCTAGGACAACGAATCGTAATCGGCGCGGCTGTTCTGGGATTAGCTTGGTATTTATATACAAAGCAAAAGGCTAAAAAACAAGCAGAAGAGCAAAAGAGATTGATGGGAGGAGGAGGACCTTTGGGAGGTGCGAATCAGTATGGAGCTGGGTCAGCGGTCGGACCACTAGACCCTAATACTGGACTTCCGTGTTCCGAAGTGTTTGGAGGGTGTCCTAATGGAGGAGTAATGCCAGGAACCCCAACTACCCCAACTTTCCCACCTGGACAAATTTCGGGATGTATGGTGTCAACAGCCAATAACTATAATCCAGCGGCTACAATAAGCGATGGAACTTGTGATTATACTCCAACTAATGGAGATGTGTATGGATGTACAGATGAGTTAGCTGATAATCATAATCCTTTAGCTACAATTAACGAGGTAAGCGCTAGTGATAGTGGAGACCCTTGTACTTATCCGTCAACAGATGTTTATGGATGTACAGACGCTACGGCTGCTAATTATGACGAAACTGCCACTATTAATGAGACAAGCTCAACCGATAGTTCAGACCCTTGTACCTATAATGGGAATGGAGATATAACTGGTTGTATGGACCCTCTTGCCAATAATTACCTTGAAACGGCTACTATCGAGGATAATTCTTGTACTTATGACCCAGGAACCCCAGCTTGCCCAGTTGATATGACGGGAGCTAGAATAAACGATTATGATTGTGCGGGAGTTTATATGGGTAACGATACTAGTTGTTGTTGTTTAAATGATGTAGCTATACCGTGTTGGTCTGCGTGTCCAAATGTACAACAACAAACATTTACTACACAAGGTTGTGGAGTGGTAGATAATTGTGGAGATTCAACAGCATTCCCTCTTAGTGCGGAGCCAGTGTGTGCTCCAATACCTGGATGTACAGACCCAGCGGCGACTAATTATGATGCGTCTGCAACATCGGATGATGGTACTTGTCAATACCTTGGCTCTGGAGACGTTTGGGGATGTACGGACCCAGCGGCGACTAATTATGATGCGTCTGCAAATAATGATGACGGTAGTTGTGTTTATCCAGATGTAAGTTGTGATTCTTGTGACGGAGGTTACCCAACAAGTAATTGGTATCCAGGACCTACTTGCCCTCAAAATACAATCCCTTCAGGTTCAGGAAACCCTTGTGAGGGACAGAATATGGTAGATTGCAGCACTTGTGATGGAGGCTCTCCAATGAGCAATTCGTTCAACAACTCTTGTCCAACTGGATGGCAACTCACCAGCCTTGGAGACCCGTGTGAGGGACAAACCGTGACGGGATGTACGAACCAAGCGGCCACTAATTATAACTCAAATGCTACTCAAGATGACGGTAGTTGTGTTTATCCAGATGTAAGTTGTGATTCTTGTGACGGAGGTTACCCAACAAGTAATTGGTATCCAGGACCAACGTGTCCCGAAGGTACAATTCCGAGTGGAAGTGCAAATCCTTGTGCGGGACAAACCGTGATGGGATGTACTGACGGAGACGCTAGTAACTACAACCCTAGTGCTACTCAAGATGACGGGAGCTGTACTTTTAATGTAACGTGTTACTGGTGTGATAGTGGAACGGTTACGGGACAATCATTTAGTAATACTTCTCCAGGATTTACGTGTCCAAATGGTTCTCCTACGGGACCAAATGGAAATACTAACCTCGGAAGTTCGTGTGGAGGTAGAACAACTGGAACTGGAACTGGAACTGGAATGGGACACACTAGGTTTAGTGGATTTGATGGTGGAAACCCAGCATTTGGGAGATGGCAAAGACAATTATCTACGAAAATCGTAATTGATGATACGGATTGGAACCCTTTAATAAGTTAAAAAAATGATGAATAGAACAAATTTTATAATATTAACGTCTGTAAGCGTCCTTGTAATAGGAGGAGGTATATACTTGATAACGCGTGCGAATAACCGAAAGAAAACACAATACAACCCAAATTTTCCTCCCTCTGGTGGCCCACCAGTCACAGGACCCACAGGAAATAACTTAGATACTGATTATGTTTCTACAACGCGAGTTTTTGATTATACGGATACAATTCCTATCATCAGACCAATAGGAGATACTACCCCTCCATATGTTACTACTCCAATCTATACCGATAAAGATTTTCCATTAAAAAAAGGAAGCCGTGGGAATAAGGTAAAAAATCTTCAAACATTTCTAAATAACCAAGGAGCTCAGCCGACACTAAGAGCGGACGGAAAATTCGGACCTTTAACTGAAGCCGCTTTAATAGCGTGGCAGCAAAATAAAGACAACTCTCCAGACGGACAAATGTCAGAAGTAATGTATAATATGTGGGTATTAGGATTGCCTGTTTAAAAGATTAAAAATAAAAAATAAACAAAAATGAAAAATTCAACAAAAATTATAATTTCCATCGTCTCCGTAGGGGCTCTCGGTGGAATAGCCTATTTACTAATTAAAAAATTTAGAAACGAGAATGGGTACACTCCTCCAACACTTCCTCCAAATGGAAATGTTCCACCACCAAATGTGGTAAACCCTCCATCTAGCGGAAGAACCGATGAGTTTCCTCTTAAATATGGAAGTTTCGGTAGAAGAGTGGAAGCTCTACAAAGATGGTTGAATGTGCAGAGAAACGCCAACGCGGTTTCCGCAGGTTGGGACTTTTATGGATGTAGTCCTGAGCTTGTGGTGGACGGAGATTGGGGACCTTTAACAGACGCGTGTTACAAAAAATCGCGAAAAACACCAAACTCTGAAGTAACGAAGACGTTTTATGATAAGACAGCACTCGCTTACGAACAATAAATAAAAAAAGATGAAATACTTAGTAATATTAGGAATAGGATTGTATGGAGGTTGGTATTATTGTAAAAACCAAGCTAATATTGACAATCAATTAGGATTATAAGATGAGTGTAAAAAGAACAGAAAAGAAAGCTTCATTGTGGGAAAGAAAAAAGACCACCATAATTATTGTGATAGTAGTCTCAGTAGCTTTCTTATTATATAAAAAGAAAAATAATAATTAAAAAATAAAAATTATGGGATGTTGTAACTTTAACGGACAAGAATCCGAAGCAGTAACAGAAGAAATGTTAGAATGGGTGAGAGCCTCGGGAGGACCAAGATTCCCTATGGGAGGACCTGGAGACTTTAGAACGGCGGGGAAATCTGCGCTCCCTCCTGAAAGAGATTGCTGTAAGAATGCAGATGTATGCGGTACTGACGAAGACTGTGTAAATTGTCAATGTAGTAGTCAAAGAAGAACTGCACAAGGTGGAGACCCGTGGTACACTACTTTACAAGGAAGAAGCGCGATTAATACATCAGCGATGAGAAGTGGGCCTCCTAGATATTATCATCCTACGCACAAAACGTCTCCAGGTGGGGGACCAATTGGACCTCTAGGACCAACAATACAGGAGTACGAGCATTTTGACGGAGCAGCAGTAAAGAAAAATTGGATTCCCTTAGTAGTATTAGGAGTTTCCTTAATTATAGGTATTGGAATAACTGAATGGGTGACAAAAAAATATATAAAATAAAAAATTATGAAATTACCTAAAAATTTTAAAGAGATTGACGAAATGGGAGGACCTCAAAGGGCTACTCCGTGGAGACCTTATGATGGAGGAGCAGTAAAGAAAAATTGGATACCATTAGTAGTTTTAGGACTATCTTTAGTAGTGGGAATAGGGATTACTGAATGGGTGACAAAAAAATATATAAAATAAATTAATAAATATAAAAACTAAAAATTATGATGAAATCTTATAACACATCAAGCACAGACTGGAATAACGCTAGTGCTAAAGAGTATTTAGAAAGAGCTAAAGGGACGGCTACGGAGAGTGTACCTTGGTTATCTCTAGGTATAGGTATTGCGTTAGGTATGATAGCAACTCATTATGTAGCTAAAAGCTTCTAATAATAATGAATATAGTAGAAAAAGTATTGAAGCACGTTATGTCCAGCAAAGGATATGTGTGGTTTGACGGGCACAAACCTTATAATGTCAATATAGTTGGAGTAAGAAGCGGCAGCCTTAGTGCTGGAACTTTTGATGATAGCTTGTATATAGTTTATAGAGACAAGTCTCTTAGACTAAAATCTAAAAAATACCAAATAACTACTGATATAGGAAAATACTATTTAAAGCACGAAAACAAATTAAATCGCAAAGGAGGAGCGATTCTTGTTCCTAATCAATATCGTTCAGTTTACAAACTAGATTTACATAGCGGCAAATACGAAGCTTTATGTCAAAGACTGGGAAATGTGTGTGTATATAGAGATAACGATGGAGACGATAAGTTAGATATGGACCCAGACACGATTGATTGTGGAAAATTTGGAATTAATATCCATAAAAGCTCAAAATATAACTCCGAAAACAGAGAAGGAGTGATTGGCAAATATTCTGCGGGATGCCAAGTATTCAAACTAGAATCGGAATTTAATGATTTTATGGAGATACTAAGAAAAGCAGAAAAAGTATGGGGGAATAAATTTACCTATACGTTATTAGAAGAAAAAGATTTTAACATAATTTAAAAAAAAAGAAATGGCATTCGATTTAACAGACAGTTGTATACTTTATATGGAAAACCCATCAATGGCGATACAACAAGTGGCGTCTAACTATCAAATTAGCGTGAAAGAGGCGAGCTCTATTTTGAAAAGAAAGTGTGCTAACCTATTACCAGACTCGGAATACTCTAATTGGTTTGGAAGTAAGGTGGCGGAAGAAAGGAGAATGGACAAGCAAAGAGGTCAACAATTAGCAAAATACTCAGACGTTAGAAGAATGACGACCTGTGAAGAGGTAGAAGACGCTATGCAAGATATGAATGCACAATTAGATTACGAATCTACCGCCTTAGTTGGAGCGAAAAAAGGAGCGACTAGAGTAGGAACTAGAACCATACGAGGATTGAATGACGCGTATAAAATTGCGGAGGATAGATATAGAGAGATGGAATGTGCAGACGAATCAGAGGAAAGAAGAGCTTTGGAAGAGGAAAGAATGCTTTCGGATGTATTTCTCCAAGCGGAAAGGTCTAGACAAGGACTAAAGAAAGGAACTAATCTAACTACCTATATAGCAATTGGGGTAGGAGTGTTGATTTTAGGAGCGGGAATAATGTTGGCAATTAAAAAATCAAAACAAAAATAATGGATACGTGTAATATGCAATCAAGAAGTATAAGATTTTCTAGTGGTCAAACTAGACAAAGATGGATAAGCGATTGCAAGTCTAGAGAAAACAGAGAATCAGGAAAAGCTAATAGAAACGCGCTGATATTACTAGGGGGACTAACAGTATTAGTGATTGTAGGGATTGTTTTAGAAAAAAAATGGGGAGTATTTAGCCCACAAAGTTAAAATATGGCAAGAGGCATAAATAATATGAGAGAAAGAACTTCAGGTTCTACGAGTGGAACTTCAAGGGGTCCTAATTTAGGTCAACTACCCCTACACCAAGCGTGTAAATACGTTCAGTCGGAAGGAGTATGCGAACGAGTATATGCTCACGTATCTAATAATGATATGACGGCTGCAATGCAAGAAATAAGTGCCTTTGCGGTTCAAGAAAATATTACGGCTGCGATAGCATATTCTTTAATAAAACAATGTTGCGGGTTCGATATAGGAGGAACTTCGACTGATTTTCCTTGCGAAGACGTATCTCAAGGTTGGTGTCAAAAATATCAACAAGCCCTACCTTATGGAGTTAATTCAACAAATATGCAAGGAACAGTTAATGGATTTATCTCCTATGCAAACACATTTGGATATACTTTAACCTATAATGAGGCGTATAATACCTTAGTAAGATGTTGTGAGGGGGTCGGAGTCTCAAGTGGAGACAACCCTTGTGAAGACGACTTATGGCTCAATATGCCTCAAGGAGTAGCTAGTGGACAACAAACTTGGTGGGGTAAAGCGGATTATTGTGCACGATGCGCGGCGATTAACACTAATCCTACTGGAAATGCGGTAGATGGAAATTTCCCAGCAACCTTAACTTCCTCGGCTCCTTATTGGAACGCTAACCCAAATGGAACTAATTATTGCGGATGTTGTGAAGACACATCTACAACTGGTACTATCACTCTACCTCCTTGCAATCCAGAAATACAAGTTGTTTGTCAGCAAATAGCAGACGCTATTGCTAATAATGACTTTCAGTCATTTCTTGAAGGAGCGGCAATGATGGCAGCCAACTGGACTTCGGTAACTTGGGCTCAAGCGGTTCAAAGTGCATCCAATATGAATACACTTAAGATGGAAATATCTACAATCTGTGAAGGGTGTCCAGTTTCTGTTGATACGAGCTCTAATTTCTGGGACGACGCAATTGGAACAGGAACCACTCAACTCGAGCAATGTAAATGCTGTGACCAAACGGGAACTCCTACTGCAATGGCGGGATTTGTCGCACAAGGAAACTGCCACACCTATAATGGAAATACTTGGTCAGGACCAAATGCGGGGTCTTGGACTAATTGTTCTTCTACTAATGTGACCTTACCGTGTGAAGGTAGTGGTTCGAGTGTCTCCGCGAAGAAAGGAAGGGGTCGAGATGGGGGAGAATACAAAAATATGTCAGGAATGAAAACAAATCATTGGATTCCACTGTTGGTCCTAGGACTATCTTTAACACTAGGAATTTATATAAGTGAATATGCAACTAAAAAATTAATTAAATAAAAACAAAAGTTATGAACGAACACGCGATGAGAAATATTGATATGGCTAACAGATACCCTAATTTTAGACGAGAGCCAGTATATCCAAATGGAGATTTTACAGGCAATTATGGGGGAATGAGAAGGCGCTCAGGAGGAATGCTTCCTGATGGATATTTAGAAAACCCTCAATATCCTACAAACTACTCTTCCACCACTTGGTCTTCTTTTGACGGTGGAGATAAAATTGTAAGCGGACTTCTTCTTGGATTTTTAATAGGAATAGGAATGTACGGAGTATCGGCATTATCAGATAAAGTAATGGGTAGATAAGAATGGGTATTAATTCTAATACATATAACACCTTTGTAGATGATATAGCAGCTCACCGAGTTGCAATTCAAATAGAGAGAAATCTGATGGGGATAAAACCGAAACCAAAAAGGAGAAGAAAGAAAAAAAACTCTTCTTTTGCTGGAGAAACCCCTATAAATGAGATTGTCAACAAGGAGGAAGTAAAGAATCAAAATAAATATGATTCTAAGATTAGTAGTCTACAACAGGAATTGGAAAAATTAAAAACTCAAAATACTCGAGCAGTCGAATCGAGTCATAGGAATATGGGCTCGTTTTGGCAACGTAATAAAAAAGATATAATGGATGCCGTTATTGTTCTAGGTATACTTTATATTGGTTATAAATTGTTCTTTGATAAAAAGGAAGTCTCACAAAATGAGATGGGAGGAGAGGTACCGAGTGCGGACACTGGAGGAGAAATAGAAGTATAGATGAGTTTCCCAGTAGATAGCGCAACCACTGCGGGTTCGGCCACAAAAGCGGCGGGGAGTAGTGTCCCTTGGCAAGCAATAGGAGAAGCAATCGGTCTGATTATAGAAAAAAGTGCCGAAGCGAGTGCTAATGTAAAAATGGCTCGACTGCAAGAAGCTACTGGGATGGCAGAGTTGAGATGGGCAGATGAAAATGAAAAATTTTATAGACAATTAGCTACCAATTCTCAGAAACGAGACTATATGATGAAGGTGGTTATTGAGCAGGTAAACCAAAAAAGAGCAAGAGAAAAAGGAGAGGAAAAGAGAAAATTTAAAAATATAATACTAATAACCCTATCATTAATAGCTTTAGGAATAGCAGCTCCCTTAATGATTAAATACAGTAAAAGGTAATGCAAGGAGACGAGAAGGCGGTATTAAGGTTATTAGCAAAAGTTACGATAGATAGAAAATCGGAACTAATTGAGTGGATGAACAAAGGAGGATGGGCGAATTTACCCGCCAACACTCCTTTAATGAAGTTAAATTGGGCAATTGCGGAGAATATTGAAAAGAAAGAGTTTCAAGAGAAGTTGGCAGTATTTTTAGCAAATGCATCAAGTGAGTACACTAACATAACGGGGATTGAAATAGCAGCAATTGTAGCCGCAGTTGTAGCGATTGTAGCGGGAACGGCAAAAGCGGTCCAAGTTACGAAAAGCGGAAGGTTAGCGAGACAATTAGGACTGTCTCAATTTAGAGGAACGAGAGCAGAGTATGAGTATTTAAAGAAGCAAGCGGAGATAGAGAGAAGAAGAGATTTTATAACAAAATTAGCATCAGAACAACAACAAATATTAGCAACGGAAGAAATTGAATTAATAAAAGAAGAAAAACGAAAAAGAGCAACAGTTATCGGGTTAATAATGCTAGGAGCAATAGGAGTCCCATTACTTTACTATTTTTCAATAAAAAATTAAAATTATATGAGAGCAACAAATACTTATCCACAAGCGTATTCACGAGGAGTGTCGAGTAGAAATATTACCCGTGCGGGTATAGGCTCAGGATGGACCTCTTCATCTCCATCATCTCCAAACGTGCCAACAAAGGGAACGAGCTCAGGCCTAGGGACACAGCCAGTAGGACCACTTACACCAGTTACACCAGTAGGACCACCACCCCCACCACCACTTACACCCATCCCTGGTAGCACCTTTGCTACTAACTGGCAAGTACCACAATCTCCACAAATGGTAAGTTGTAAGAGATGTTACAACGGAGCTACACAAAGTAGGAGTTTTACTAAAAACCCGCAAATATTTGGTGGGTGTCCTAGTGGATGGACGGCTGCGGCAAGCTATAATGAGAGCAATTGTTTGCCAGCAAGCAATATAGTATATGGATGTACTGACCCAACGGCAACAAATTATAACTCATTAGCTACACACGATAACGGAAACTGTCAGTTTGCTTCTAGTGTCGTTTATGGATGTACAAGTGAAAGTGCCGTGAATTTCGACCCTACTGCTAATGTAGACAATGGGAGTTGTACTTTTGATAGTTCTACTCAATATGGATGCACCAATCCAATAGCTGATAATTTTGATGATACAGCCACCGTAGATAATGGAAGTTGTGAATTTTCCACCCATTACGGATGTACCGACGAAGGAGCTAATAACTATGAAGAAAATGCGACGGTGGATAACGGAAGTTGTACTTATGATGTAAAGTATGGATGTACCGATGTAGTGGCAGATAACTTTGACTCATACGCGACCATTGATGATAATTCGTGTGCGTATACTCTTTCAGGAGGAGTTCCAGGAGGAGTTCCTGGGGTAGGTGGTGGATACCCGTCTCCTTACGGAGTAGGACAAGGAGATATTTTCCCTCCAGTAGACAGTGGAATAAGAACTGGGGGAGGAGCTCAATTAGCTAAAGACCCAGGAGCGGGAGGAGCAGAAGATATGTTAAAGAAATATTGGTGGGTATTAGCGGCAGCAGCCGTAGGGTATTATATGTACACCAAAAATAAAAATAAAAATCAATAGATTATGAAAAGAAATAAACAAAGTCAGAGAAGTCTCGACGACTTTATGGGTGGATATAGTAATGTTTCAGGAGGACCTAGATGGATGCAACAATATAACCAACAAAGTGTCCCTCGTCCAGGAGGAAATCCGTGGACTAATATTCTAAACCCAGGAGGAAACTCATCAAGTAATATTCCTGGAAGCTCAATAATGGGCGGCTCATCGGTATTTAATCCTGCAAGTTCTGGGATAGGAGGTATGCTTGGGGGTGTGATAGGGAAATTACAGTTTTATAGAGGAAATGGAAAGAAAGTTAGACTATTTCAACATTGTTATTCTGATTCATCATTTAAAAATGGATGGTATGACGCTATTTCTCCAAGTAAAACAAAAGTAATAAGTCTTCAATTAGGAAGAAAAGGACAAACGAAGAATGAAGATATGTCCGCTATATATGTTCCAGATGGATACGATGTTATTATTCACGAACACAGAAGAGGTTCCTCTAGATTCACTAGCGGAAAACATAAAATAATTAGAAAGAGCGTTAAGTGTTTAGCAGATATAGGATGGAATGATATGGTAAGTGAAATAGATATTGTTCCTCAAAAGTCAGGAATGGCGGGGATTATTCAATTCACAAAAGGATGGGAAGCAAGAGCGGAATCGTACCCTTCAATCACAATTGGGTCTTACGGACAAGGAGGTACAAACTGGACCACTGTGTCTCCTGGACGACCAGTAAAACCGACAACACATCGTCCTACGACACCAACTAGACCTACAACGACAGCAACACAAGCTGGTACGGATAGAAATGTCACCGTCTCAAGCTCTTCTACGTCAATTAATACTCCTACATCAGGATATACTCCAGCAACTAATCCGTCTTCTTGGACGTCAGGAAGTAGCTCCTCTACGACTACCTCTCCAACTCCAACCCCACAACCAACTGGAGGTATAGATATACAAGACGTTACACGACCATCTGGGGAAGCACCTCAAGGGAAGATTCCTGAAGAGAAGACTTTTTTCCAAAACCCTTTAGTATGGGGAGGAATAGCTTTAGTGGTGATAGGGGCGGCGTACTTTATGTCAAATAAACAAACAATAGCTACTCCGAAAGCGGTATCTGTAAGGAGTGGGAGAAAAAAATAAAAAATAAATATGAAAACAAAAAAGATAGTTAACATTTCCCTTTATGTGGCAGCAGGATACGGAGTTTATTGCTTATATAAAAAAATGAGTTCCAAAAAAAGTAGTTTTAGTGGATATAATAATGCAGCGGGAGCCGTCCGTCCTGTGAGGAATATAGAAGTAGGGAAAACACAAAATCCAAATATGGAAGGTTTGCCAGGAATGACGGGTCGAAGTCTTTCACCCTCTGAATTAGCAGCACGAAAAGAAAGAGGAGCGAGGGCTATGGAAGAATTTGGAGGAGCAGAAAACTTTTTCCGTTTACCAAAGCCAACGCAAGAAGAGGTGGCTAACCAGGGGGGGTGGTGTTTATGTGATTGGATAGGATGTGCCACAGACTATTGCTGCATGTCAACGTGCTGTGAGTATTGCCCATCACAAGGACCAAGTATGATAGAGGAAGGTTAAATGTTACTAATACATAAATAAATTGAATAGCAATTAAAACGATAAATTAGAAATTATGAGAAGAAAAGACCCTTGGAATATAACAGCAGAAGACTGGGGAAGAACGCGAGGCACCCACGCGGGCCCACCAAGTTTAGGCCATATGGACTGGAGAAGTCGAACAAACCCAACAGGACCCACAATGAGTCCTATTCCACCAAGAAACTCCGCAAGAAGAGGGCCTTGGTATGATATTTATACGAAAAATCGCTCAAGAAACTCCGCAAGAAGAGGGCCTTGGTATGATATTTATACGAAAAATCGCTCTGCTGGTGCTCGTAGAGCGGACCCTTGGAATATAACAGCAGAAGACTGGGGAAGAACTAGAAAAGACCCTAGACCTTGGACTTGGGGACCAGGAAGAGGAAGAGGATTAAGTCAAAGTAATCTACGAGCAAGATATGGACGTGGATTGACAGGATTTGATGGAAGCCAAACGGTAGACCCTAATTATAAGGCAGACGCGGTTACGGATATAGTATATGAACAGTGGAATTTAGCCGATGGAACGACTCCAGCTACACCACCAGCTACACCGCCAGTTGCCACACCACCATCAACAGTAGATACACTGAAGGCTAATATACTTAAAACAACTGCTGCTGATGAGGGATATGTAGTAGACCCTTTAAGAAAGAAATTTGAGCCTTATATTATAGGAGGTTTAGTGGCAGTAGGAGTGTTATTTTTATTCGGAATGGTTAAAGTAGGAACATCAAGAAAAAATTAAAAAATTATGAGTATATTAGGCACCATATTTAGTGGAGGAGCAAAAGACTTAGTAGAAGGAGTGGGAGGAGTTATCGACAACCTTCATACTTCAAAAGAAGAAAAGTTAGAGGCAGAACAAAAGGTAAAAGAGTTAATAGCTTCCTATCAAACTAGTTTAGAAAAAGAAATAACTACAAGATGGCAAGCGGATATGACTTCAGATTCTTGGTTGGCGAAAAACATAAGACCAATGACTTTGGCTTTTTTAGTGGTATCGACTGTATTGTTGATATTTATTGACGCGGGACAAATTGATTTTATAGTAGAACAAAAATGGACTGACTTATTACAAATTGTGCTTATCACTGTGATTGGAGCATATTTTGGAGGAAGGTCTCTAGAAAAAGTAAAAAAAGTAAGTAAAGATAAAGAATAGATTATGGGAAATAACTCAGGAAACGGATTTGGATTTAATAGCGGCGGAGGCGGCGGTAGCGATACCAATACTTGGCGTGAGGTAACGGCAGGAGGAAATACTCTAACGGGAGCTCCTAGTGGAGAAACCTTAGCTTTGACGGCGGGGACATCTATAAATATTACGGAAAGTGCAGGAGAGGTGACTATTAGTAATGATGCTCCTAATGTTGAAAAAAATTGGTCTACTACTAATATGACGTCGCTCGGAGATAATAGAACAATGAAAGTGAAATCTGGTGGAACATTAGCGCTTCAATCTAATGATGGAACACAAGCGTTAAAGGTTAATGATAGCGCAGAAGTTTTAATAGGAGGAGCAAGTCCTTATACGATGCCTACCGCAAGAGGGACATCTCAATATGAGCTTCCTTTTGCTGCTGATGGCTCTGGAACAGTGGAGTGGCAGCCTCCTACCATTCAGGAAGGAGGAGCTTTTCTTCTTATGAGTGGGAGTGTAGGGACATTTAATGGAAGTAATTACGCGTTTTTTAAGAAAAACGGAGGAGCAATGTTAGAAGTGGGTTCTCTCGATATTGGAGCTAATAATGTAGTAAATTTAGAAATAGGGGTCTGGGATGGATTAAGGGTTCCGACGGCTTACCGTCTTGTAGCTCTCAGAGACGGAGGTACTGCCGCGGGTGTGTCTTTAAATTGTTTTTTTGCTACACCATCGGAAGTAAGCAGTGACGTTACTTTTACTCAAGGCGCAGATATTGCTACTGACATCTTATCTGTTGATTCGGATTATTTTCAAAGTTTTAGCGGAACAATAGGCACTGATAATTATGATGGAATGGCAGCGGGAGATTTTTACACCTTTGGAGTTCAATGTTTAGGAGACGAAATGACGGGAACAAAGTATTGGCTCTCAATATATTATTCTACTCTAGTTAAATATTAGATGAGCTACAGAAAAACACATAAAGGAGAAGTATCATTACTGATGGCAGCGGGAATTGGGGCATTAGGAATATGGGTTTACAATATATATAAAGATAAGGTGAGAGTGGGGGTGTCAGGAGTAGACGGAAGAGGAATTATTACAAACGACCAAATAGACAAAGGAGATGTTTTAGGAGTAATGAAGAACGGAAGTCTCACTAAGATAGGGGAAAATACGAATCATTCAAAGGCGAATAATGCTAAAATTGAACAGAGAGGAGACAAATTTACTCTAGTATCTACTCAGCCTATTAAAGATAATGAGGAAGTATTTATAGATTATGAAATGAACCCAATAGGGTTTTCAACAGATATTAGAGGATTTCAATGAAAGCACACGGGAAAATAGTAGATAGTGAAGACTTAGGGGTATTGCCTTCGGGTCATATATTTGTGGTAGATAGTGAGGGAGAACTAATTGAGCCTTCAACAATGGAAACCACGGATGTAGACGGGAATTTTTCGGTTGAAGTAATGCCTCAAGATTATGTATTAGTGTCTTATGTGGGGTATAAAGATAAAATAATTCCTGTGGCGGAGTTTTCTTCTAAAAGAAAAGAAATTCCGATGGAATATTTAAGTCAAGCTAATCGACTAGAAACTAAAAATAGAGAAATAGAAGTAGAAAAAGGAGTCTCAGAAAAGAGAAGATTTGGAGCTGCGACGTGGATAATTATAGGGATTGCGGGCTTCTTGATATATAAAAATTGGGATAAGATTAAAAATTATAAAATATAAGATATGTACTACATACCAACATCAACTGAGCTCTACGCTCTAGCGCAACATCACAATTACGATACAAGTATGGGTAAAAGTCAGTGGATAGCCAATATGAAACAGCAATATGGCAACAATTGGAGAAGACGGATTTATGACAAGATGATGACTCCGAGTGCGGCCAAAACTCAGATAGTACAAACCCCAACAGTAGATACGGGAGGAAACACTCCTTACTTAAATATTGATACGGGTAAACTTCCTTGGGAGTATCCAGTAGACGACCCAATTCCGTGGAAGTCTAAATCAAATATTAAAAACAGAACTCAATGTATGAATCAGTTGGATTTTGTAAAATGTGACCCTTCTTTACGATTCACCTGGGTAGACAAATCTGTTTATGACAAATATGGCATTCCTCAAGATGGAACTCAGAGTAAACAAATACCGATGTTCCAATTCAAAAATGTAAATGGAGTAATGACAGAGAGAAGTCAATCAGAGATAGATGATTTAAATAGTCAAATGGATAAATATTGTGATGAGATAGTGGATAGTTGTGACCAAAGATTTCCTTCTACTCCCGACCCTACACCGACTCCAGACCCAGACCCTACACCGACTCCAGACCCTCTAGATTTACCTAGGGAAGAGCTACTTGGCCCACCAACACAACAAAAAGAAGAAGAGAACTTTATTAAAAAATATAAATACCCTTTAATTGCAGCGGGGGTAGTAATTATCGCTTTAATGATAATGAAAAAGAACGCGCAACCAACAGTAATACTAACCAAATAATAAAACAATGGCAAAGAAAAAAATGAACGCATATTTTAAAAAGATGACAGCAGCTAGAAAAAAAGGAGCTAAATCTTTTGAATACAACGGAAGCACTTATGTATCTAAAAAATCTAAAACTGGAATGTTAATTTATAAAAAGAAATAAAATGGAAAAAATGGAAGAATTATTAAAAAACAAAAAGCACTGGGAACAACAAATGAATTTCACAGACAAATCTGACCCGTATCATATGTCGTGTAAAAAAAGAATGAATGATATGATTGAGGCAATTGAGGCTTTGGAAAAGACTTCTAAGAAAAAGTCAAGTAAAAAGAGTAAAAAATAATGAGCACAATCCACCAATGTAATGATGGAACCGAGGATATAACGGGAAGAGCAACTCCTAATAAAATTCCTTGCGAAAATCAAGGAGGGGTCGTATCCACTGACACTACTGGTCCCATAGGTCCAGTGGGAGAAAACTTACAATCCCCTAGGGTAGGACCGTCTCCTACAAACAAAAAAGACAAAAAAACTCAGTTAGTTTTCTTTATTGTGGCGGCGGGAACCTTCGCTATTGTAGGACATTGGGCATATAATAAATATATAAATAAATAAAATTATGGGATATAGAAGTACCGTTATAATAGGTATAAATCCAAAATCTAAAAAGGAATTTGAAAAGTTAGATACATTTGGATATGATAACAAACCTTATTTTAAGCATATGAAAGACACAA
>Ga0209756_1000195_pt1 | contig 59106 bp, 59 predicted proteins | sample ETNvirenome_6_85_FD_184071 | JGI IMG/M metagenome (GOLD analysis project Ga0209756, IMG submission 184071) | Marine viral communities from the Pacific Ocean - ETNP_6_85 (SPAdes) (version 3) | ecosystem: Environmental > Aquatic > Marine > Oceanic | place: Pacific Ocean | collected 2013-06-19 | reverse complement strand
ATATATATTATCTAGTAGTGATCGTATTATGTTCGTGAAATATAGAGAGGAGGAGGGGAGGGAAGCAGGGGGGGCCAAAAGCTTTATGAAAAGATTGGAAAAAAAAGGGGGGGCCGGGTTTTTAAAAACGATTTTGGTTAGGAAAAAAAGGAAAAAAAAATAGGTCGGTGGGCAATACTTCTCTACATCTTATGTAAATTTCCTATTTCACAGGTGAATAAGTAATTCTAACAAACACATTAAAAATATTAAAAATTAAAAATTGACCTAATGGCAATAATATATACATACAGCAAGGTTGATCCTGAAAAAGAAGATTCCGTTGTAATTACTGATGCATCAGACAATAATTATACTAAAACAGCATTACTTAGTGATGTTGTTAGTTTAGCTACTACATATGATCTTTCATCAGCTCTTAATGGAGGAGGAAACGTAGATCTTAAATTAATAGGGAGTGATGGAAGTGTTGATATAGTAGAAATCATAGGAGGGACAGATATATCAATAACCGATACTGGTTCTAATATAACTATAAATTCAACAGCCGTTGATACTAATACTACATATAATCTTACTGGAGCCGCGAACGGTGTAACTCCTGCAAACATGGATATTATATTAACTGGATCGGATGCAAGTGTTGATACAGTTACATTAGTAGCTGGCGCTAATATTACACTAACAGATTTAGCTGGTAATAATTTACAAATTGATGCCCCTGCTACTGGCGGCACAGTAACAAGTGTTGGCGCAACAAATGCAATGGGTGTTGCTAGTGGAATAACATTCGTTACTAATCCTGCACCTATAACAGGAGCCGGTACTGTAGATTTGAGTTTTGGTGGGACTGTAGGTGATATGTTGTATGCTAATACTACTACTTCAATGAAGGTATTAGGTATAGGTACTTCAACGACTAATCCAACTGGTAGTGTTTCTAATCAAGTGTTAGTAGTAGATCCTATTGGACCTTTCCCGAGTTGGGCAAATAAAGAAATAGCAATACAAGACGAAGGTGTAAATGTAGAACTAGCTACAAAATTAATAAACTTCACTGGAGCTGGTGTAATTGCTTCAACTACTGGAGCAGGTTTGGTAGAAGTAGCTATAGCAGGTGGTGGAGGTGGTGTATCTGAAGCGGAAGGTATATTTACTCCTATTTTAGTAACACAAGGACTTGATGGAACAGGAACATTAGAAGATTTAAATGGATTAATTAGTGGGTTTGTATATACCGCGCAAGAGGGACACTATTATATAATAAATAAACAAGTATATATAGATTTCTGGATAGAATTCGAGTTAGGTCCTGAAGCGGCTGCATTACCAAATACATTAGGTGTAAGTGCATTTGATGTAACGGGTACCACTCCCGCTTCAAATGTATTAGGATTACAAGGCATAGATCCACTTGCAGCAGGGCTTAGCACAAGTAGAACTAATAATGCAGGTGTTGATATTACAGATGTAGAATCTAATATGGGTGTTACACCATCAATAAGAGGTTGGGACCATGCTCCACAAGGAGGGAAATTAAATAAATTTTATGGAGTAGGGAGCCTTGCTGATAAATCTGTAGCTTGGTTTCATTGGTTAAGTCAACCAGTGTTAGGTGGTGAAATTAGAACTGAATATAATGTATCTGTCGGTACTTGGGCTAATCAGGATGGTGATAAAACTTTTATTATCGCAGGTAGTTTAAATCCTACAACATTTAATCCTGAATAATAAAATAACAATTAAATTTAATTAAATAAAATGAATGAAACAATAGTAAAGCATCTCAACTTCGGTGAGGATGCTAAAAACAAAATATTCGAAGGAATAAATAAACTCACTAAAGCTGTTAGCTCTACTTTAGGAGCAAGTGGTCAATGTGTAATAATGGAAGATACACATGGTAATCCTGTTATTACTAAAGATGGAGTCACTGTTGCAGAAAGTATAGTTTTATTAGATCCAGTGGAAAATATAGGATCTAAATTACTAAAACAAGCTGCAAGAAAAACAGTGAGAGAAGCTGGTGATGGTACTACGACTGCCACGGTTTTAGCGCAAGCAATATTACAAGAGGCATATAAAGCGATAAAATCGGAATCGCCGAGAAAAATAAAAGAAGGAATAAATTTAGCTGTTAACAAAGTAGTGCAATACCTTGAGAAAAACTCTTTCGACGTGAAGGGTGATAGAATAGAACAAGTAGCTACTATATCAGCTAATAACGATAAGTATTTAGGTAAAATAATATCTAATGCTTTCAAAATGGTTGATGAAACGGGGATTGTATTAATGGAAACTCACGATTTACCTGAAACAATAGTAGAAAAAATCGAAGGTGTTCAGTATGATCAAGGAGTATATAATTCTCATTTCTTAACTAATAAAGAAAAAGGGGTTGCCGAATTAGATAATCCTTTAGTTTTAATAGTAGAAAGTACTATTGATAATATTAGGAAAATACAAAGCGTATTAGAGTATATTATAAAGAATAAAAAAAGTTTATTGATAATAGCTGATGTAGATCCTCAAGTTGGAAATGCTTTAGCTATGAATAGAATTAAAGGTAATATAAAAATTAATATAATAAACGCTCCTACGTATGGGGTTAATAAACGAGTTACTCTGCAGGATTTAGCTATGTTAACAGGAGCTACAATCATTAATGAAGAATTAGGAGACGATTTAGATTTAATACAAGTAGAACATTTAGGTGAATGTGTAAAATCAACATCGACTGATCATGATACTATTTTGCAATTAGATAAAATACCTGACGAAGTACAAGAGGTTATAGAAAATATTAAAAAAGAAATATCTACCTTATCTAATCCTAATTCAATTACTAATCAAGAAAAAAGATTAGCTAGATTATCTGCCAAAGTAGCAGTTGTAAAAGTCGGAGCTAATTCTGAGGTTGAATTAAAAGAAAAGAAAGATAGAGTAGAAGATGCTATTTGTGCTACAAAAGCCGCAATTAAAGAAGGAATAGTGTCTGGAGGAGGAGTAGCTTTGTTGAATGCTGCACAGCAAATAAAAGTTAAATCACTGCCAGAACAGTTATTGTTAGAAGCAATAAAATCTCCTTATTTAACAATTTTAGCAAATGCTGGAATTGATGATTATGATACTCCTAGTGTAAAAGGAAGAGGATTAGATGTGGTTACAGGTAAAACGGTGAATATGGTAAAGTCCGGAATAATAGATCCCTTACTAGTAACAAAGAGTGCATTGAAGAATGCGGCTTCAGTAGCTACTACTATATTATCTACTAATTGTGTAATTAATAATTTAAGAGCATGAAAGCGATTGGGAAATATATAGTTATTAAAACACATGATGAAAGTACAGTAAAAACAGAAGGTGGTTTAATTTTAGGAGAAGAAAATAGAGAGGATATTAGATATAGAGAAGGAGAAGTTATTAAAGTAGGAGATGAAGTTAAAATATTAAAACCTTCTGATAAAATATATTACGATAGGCATGCGGGATTTAAAGTAGAAATTGATAAGGTTTTATACACTGTAATAAAAGAATTTGATGTAGTAATAGTATTATAAACAAAAATGAAAAAAAATTGGAAACATAAGTTTATCTCAAAGTCACCTCTTAAGCAAGCAACAGATTTAAGAGATAAGCGAAGTAATATGTCTAAAGATGATTTTATTAGAAATGTTAGGCAAGTAAAACCAAAGTTTTCTGGGGAAAATACAGAGGATTTAAGAGAATATTTAGAAACAAATTATGAACTACCTTTATTAGAAGGTGATGAGATTCCAGAAGATTTGTCTGGAATTACAACTGAAATGTTTAGTCCTACTCAAGGAGAAGTAGGAAATTGGTTAATAGATAGAAAAAATACTGGAAGATATGATGACCAACTCGGTGGTGATGAACTCAAAAGACAACTAACTAATTTAGCAGCCGTAAAGACTTATCCAGATGGAGAATTAGGTATAAAACTTAGATCGCAAGATTTTTTTAATCAAATAAAAGAGGCTGATACATATGAGGATTTACCTAGATGGTGGCAAGGTAGAATGACACCCGCTAATAAAGAAGAGTTTCAAAATTATAAAAAACTTTATCCTGAAGGAACATATTCAGATTTCATAAAATTTTATGAATCTCAAGGAGATGCTTGGGGTGCTGCTGGAGCTATGTATACGCCAGCTGTCCATGGAATTAATGTGAGCGAAGGAGGTTTATTACGTAGTTTAGATAATTGGGGTAGAGAAGGGACTTTAAAGCGACATGAAAATACTCATGCACTTAATGCAACGCGGCAAGAAGATAAAATTGCTGAAATTATGAATTATCAAGAAGGTGAAGTTGATAAAAATAGTTATTATAGACTTCCTACAGAGGTTTATTCTAGATTAATGCAATTAAGATTAGATAATAATTTAGATCCTAATAAAATTTGGGAGAATAAAGACCTACCCTATTTAAAAGATTTAATGGAAGATCAAGAACTTCATTTATTAGACATGGGTACAGATCCGAAAACTGGCAAACCTAGAGTAAATGATGAAGTATTGTTAAAATTAATGAATGAAGTCGCTACTAACGAAACCCAATCCGATAGAGATTTACTAAAAAGAATGAAAGACCAAAGCAGAACTTAAAATAAATGAGGAAATTAACATCTTCAGATCTTAAAGAGTTAAATTTACTTAAGTATTATAGAATCATACGTAAATGGGCATGTAAAAGTTATAATCTTAATGATGCAGACTTAGAGTTAATTATTTATCTAGATGCTATAGATTTATTTACTAAAAATGATTTCAAAAAAGGTACCTATTCTTATAGTTGGGATAATAGAAGGTGGAATAAACTTCTTAAGCAGGAATGGATAGTTGTATGGAGAAAAAGAAATAGAACAACTCAAAAATATAATATATATAAAATTTCTTTTAAAGGTAAGAGATTAATTTCTAGAATATATAGAATAATGTTAGGAGAAGAAGAAATACCTGAAACAGAAAGAAGTAATTTAATAATGAAAAGAAATAGTTATACAGATAAAGTTCTTGCTACCTCTATTTTAAATATGAACAAAGACAAACGTTATAATCATGGCTTATAAACAAAAAGGATTTCCTACTCATATAAATACAATGCCCAAATCACCTACAGAACAATGGGAATGGTATGAAGAAAATGTTAAAGATCAAGGTTATTTAGCAGCAGGTGCCCAAGGTGCACAAATTGGATCTAAAGCAGGTCCATGGGGAGCAGTTATTGGCGCAGTTGTTGCGGTGGGTGGTAAAGCGATTATGAACAACATAGACACTGGAGAAGGTATGGAAAATATGGCAGATAACACTGGAGCTGGAGCAACATCATATGGTAGGCAGCAAAATCGATTTAAAGAATTGCAAGAAGAACGAAGACTTAAAAAAATAGAAGATGATAAAAATAGATGGATAGATATGGGAGAAGCAAATAAAGTAAAAAAATTAGAGGAAAATTACAGTCAAACTTTAGATCCTGCAAAAATGGCACGCGCAATGAGGAAACTTCAAACACAAGGTGGAAGTGGCACTGGTTCTATTAATGAAGAAACTACTACATATATACCTGAAGATAAAAAACCTTATATTCCACCAAGTCCCGAAGCTTCTTCTACTTCAGCAGTGAGTCAATTAGCAACAAATAACAATGCCAATCCTAATATTAATCAATCTTCAATTATTAATCCTTTTTCTACAAATCAAAATACTTTAAATGGTACGGATCCTACTAATTTAGCTGTTAAATATGCTCAATTTAATAACATATCTAAAGATTTAGTTTCAGATTCTCCTATAAATCAAAAATCAGAGTATTATAAACAAATGGATCCCTTATGGAGAGAAAAGGCACATGCGAGAGAAAAAGAGCAAAAAGACGCATGGGAAGCTAAACATGGGGAAGTTTATAGAGAGCAAGTACAAGATAGATTAAAAAGAAGAGGTGGGAAGAAAAGATGGGAGATGAGTGCAGAGGAGGTTAAAAAAGAAAAAGAAGATATTAAAACAGAAAAAACAACTGCTGCAACGTCTAAGGATACTTCTAAAACAAGTAAACCTAAGGAAAAATCTGCAATAGATATATTTAATGCCGATATAGATCCAATTATTGAATCCGGTAGAAATAGTTCAAAATCAACCCAAACAAAAAAACAACAATTAGAGCAAAAAGAACAACAAGATTATCTTGATTCTATTGATCAAACTGAAGAAGTAAAAAGTAGAAGTAGTAATATTGCATTTACACCATGGAAAGCACACCAAAGTAACAACAAAAGCTATCTAGATGAGTATAAATCAAATTTCACATAAAACAAATAATTATGCCTAGTAAAGAAAAAAAACAAAAACCTGCAGGAATTAAATTACCTACACCACCACTTAGTAATGGAATGAAAACAATGGTATGTGGAAAAGGTTTCAAAATAAAACCACAAACTTATAAAGGTAACCCAGTATTTGCTGCAAATAAATAATCGTTATGGAAATAGCAGATACAATAAAAGTATATGCACTAAATACAGGTGCATTTATGGCTAGTTGTTGTGATTGGTTAGAACCAACATTGAAAATAGCACTATTAGGAGCAACATTAGGATACACTTTGCATAAGTGGTACTTTTTAAGAAAAGAACAAAAGAATGCGACAAATAAATAAATTAATTGTACATTGTTCTGCTACTAGAGAAGGTCATAATGTTCCTATTGAAACTATTAGGAAATGGCATGTTGAAGGTAGAGGTTGGAGTGATATAGGTTACCATTTTTATATTGATCTAGAAGGAAATATATTTAAAGGTAGAGATATTGCTAAAATGGGGGCACATTGCAAAGGATACAATAGAAATTCAATAGGTATATGCTACTGCGGTGGTGTTGAAGCAGATGGTAAAACACCTAAAGATACTAGGAATTATGAACAAATAGAAGCTTTGCTATGTGTACTTAGAACTTTGAAAGCTATGTACCCTGAAGCAAGTATACATTCGCATAAAGATTTTGCTAGAAAAGCATGTCCATCATTTGATGCGACAGAAGAATATAAAAACATATAAACAATAAACATGGATAAAGTTAAAAAAATAATAAATTCGCCATTATTTCATGCAGCTGCTGGTGGTGGTATTGGAGTATTAATATTGATACAAGGAAATGTATTATATGCTGGAATTGCATTTGGAATAGGGGCTGTTAAATTTTTAGACGCATTTAAATAAAATGCCATTTAAATTAAAACCTCCATATTTCATAGATAATACACCTGTCTATAGAGTTAATGATGATCCAAATGTTAATGGTAGAGCTAATAAAAATGGTACTATTACTATTAACCCTGATAATATGGATTGTCAAGAGCAAGAGGAAAATACTATTTCTCATGAAATGAGTCATGTAAAGCAATTTAAAGATTTTGCTAGATCTGAAGGCAGAGAAGGTTTAGATTATGAAGATGATCACATTACTTGGGAAGGTAAACAACATCCAAGAAAAAATGGAAAAATATTATATCAAGGCAAATGGAGACCAGAGGGTTGGCCACAGTTCCCCTGGGAAAAAGAAGCTTATGATAACGAAACACCAATAACTTAAAAACAAAATAATGGGGACTAAAAATTTTAAAAGTGGCGGAGCTTATAAAAAATGGCTTGGTTACGTTTACGCTAATGACTTAAATAAACCAGGTGGAGATGATGTAACGATAAAAGGTAAAAAACATAAAGTAGATAGATCTACTGCAAAACAAACAATAACTAAACAAACAAATATGAAAACAAATCAAGATGGCGGCGGAAAAAGTTCTACTGAAGCTGCGGATCAATTAAAAAAATTAGGATCTCCAGCAAAGAGTATAAGAGTTAAATCTAAATCTAGTGATTCTCCAGCTGAAAGTATAAGAGTTAAAGCGAAATCTAGTGATTCTCCAGCAAAAGAAGTTAATTCTTGGGAAGAAGAAAATGTAGAAAGAGGTAGAGAACAACAAAAAGAAGGTCATACAGGATATGCTGACGCATTATTTACTGATGCACACGATAGCCATAATTGGCATGGAGGAAATTATGGACATGAATCATGGAAACAAAAATTTGTTAACAAATCTCCTTTCAAACAAGTAAATCCTAATAAAGGTCATTATACATCAGAGAAGAGAAAGAACATGGAAGAACAGGAAGAAAATAAGAAAAAAGCTTTTCATACTCGAAATGTTACTGAAGGTGATGGAAGAGGGTACCGAACGGATTATGCCAAAAGAAATGCGAAAATAAAAAGCGAAATATGGCATCACGATGAAAAAGGAGATAGTGCAAGAATTACAGGAATGCATGGAGTTCCATACAGATTCACTGATCAAGAATTAAGAGATATGGGTAGCCTTGGCACGGAAGAATTAAGCCTTAGAGCAAAAGATAAAGGATGGACATTTGGAGATATTAAATAAAACTTAATAAAAATAAATATTATGGCATTCAAAATGAAACCAACAGGAAGAAAAAAGGATCCATATTCTAGTTTTCAAAGAAGAGGTTTACTTAATATTCCTATAAAGCAAACTACGTTAGACGAGGTAACAATAAATGCTAACAAGGAAGCTGCACAAAATCTAGATACTGCTGAAGAAAAGTTGATGAAGGAATATTTTGATGAAAGTACTAAAGAAAATGTAAAACTTTATAAAAAAACAGGAAAAGGTGGTGATGGAACTGGAATACCTTACGCAGAGGCATATAAAATAGCTGGAGAAAAAGGATATTTAAAACCAAATGAAACGTTAGAAGAATATACAGCTAGAGCCAAAGCCGAAAGTATTAGAGAAGAAAGAACATCTGACGGAGAGCCAGATTCAAATCCTGACATAGCTACTAATCAAAATCAGCAAAAGGCAGGTACAACTTCTGATAATATCGGCACAACAAATGTAGATAATAGAAAAATAGTAGGTTATCAGGAGAATCCACATTATGATAGAGCTAATGTAAAAAGCATGCAAGAACAGGGGATTTTAAGACGTTTACCTGTATACGAAGAGGTAGGTTCAACAGAGCATTCTAAAGATGGTACATCAGATTACAATACTACTATTGGCAGTAATGAGACCCAAGCAAATATAGATGATGTAGTAGACGAACAAGCTAGAATTAAAGCAGAGAATTCAGAGAGAATATCTGGTGATGAAACAACGGCAGTGAAACAATTATCTCCAACTAGACAATTGATGAATAAGTATATGCCTAAAAAATCTATGGCTAAGCAAGAAACGGTAATTGGGGATGATGGTAAACCAATCAAAGGCCCCATTGGCCCAGAATTTGTAGTACACGCAGATAGAACCAAAGGTAAGTATGGTGATATGGTATCGGTAGATGGCAAGAAAGTTACAAAATCTCCACGACAAAGCGATGTTTATTTTGAGAAATCTGTTGCTAAGCAAAAGAAAGAAAAGAAAACTACTAATTACAAGTTTAAAGATGGAGAAGCAAATGTATCATCAGAATCTAAAGTAAATAGACGTTTTAGACCAGACAGGCATAAAATTAAAGCATAATGAAAAAATCATTAACCGGGTACAAAAGAAATAGTAAAGATGTCAATGAGCCATGTAATATAATACCTGGTGGAGATATTACTATGAAAGGTGTTGATTTTAAAGTGTTAGGAACTGATGATAAAGGCTATACCAAAGTTATGTATCCGGGTTATAATTATAATTTTAGAAATGCAAAATGGGTTAAAGAGACTCCAATTAAGTAATTATGTGGACAAAATTTAAAAACTTAATAACTAATCTAATAGGATTAAAATTAATAGCGATAGATATATATTGCTATTTTTATCATGACCATATAGGATTAGGTGCTTTTCTATCTATACTATGTGTAGCATTAGCATTATTTTTATTTCAAGGAGATCAAACAAAAAAATGGTTAAAAAAAGCTTTATCAAAAATTATATCCAAATAATATTAATAAGTTTATTATTTGTCTGTTGTTCTCCTCAAGAGAGATTAAATAGATTAATAACTAAACATCCTCAATTATTAGAAAGAGACACAATAATAGTTAGAGACACTGTGGTAGTTGAAAATTATAACTATGACACCACCACTATAATAAGATTACATGATACTACAACAGTGATAAATAATGAGCGAGTTGTATTAAAGTATTATTATGACACTTTACGAGAGGTCATTCATCATGACGTAGAATGTCTAGGAGATACTGTATATATAGAGACTTTAGTCCCTATAGAAAAAGCAGTGTTTAAAGAATTATCATGGTGGCAAAAATACAAAGAATTTATATATATAGGATTATTTTTAATCTTAATATTAATAATCCTTAAGAAATTAGGAAAAATAGTTTTATAAAAAAATAAGAAAATGATAGGAGTACAAGGAAACGAAGCGGCTCAAGCTAGAGTATTTACTCATAACGCTGAAATAGTTTATACTGACGCACGGGTAATGTGGTTAGATGATAACACATTAAAAAGAGGAACGGGTTATACGCCTGGTACGACTACTGGTGTAGCAACAAGTGGAACTGGCGTACCCGCCGCATTAACAGTCGATGTTACAGCGAATGCTGATGGTGAAATAACTGGAGTTGTTGTAAATACAAATGGAACAGCGGGAGTAGATGGAAGCACTGCGGTAATAGCTGGTGGAACAGGTGGATCTATTAATATTAGAACAACGTTTCCAGGGTCAGACCAAAGAGGCGTTTGCCTTTACGTCGGTGTAGGGGGCAATGTTAATGTTACACTAGAAAGTGGTAATACAGTTATGTTTACTGGGGTGAATGATGGGTCATTTTTACCAATATTAGCAAAGCAAGTTTTAGCTTCATTTGATACCCAACCAACAACAGCTACTAATATGTTAGCATTATATTAATACACATGGCACTTACTATGACTATAGAACACTAACATAAAGTTAGAACAAAATAAACAATAAATTTAATTAAATGAAAATTAAAGAAGAACAATTAGAGAAAATAAAAGAGCAACAAGTAAAATTACAAACTGTTGTAAATGAAATAGGTTTAATAGAATCTAAAAAACATCAATTGCTACATTTAGTAGGTACTATTAATGAAGAAATAGAAGAGTTTAAAAAAGGACTAGAAAAAGAATATGGATCGATTAATATTAATCTAGAGACAGGTGAATATACCGAAATAAAAAGTAATTCAGAAGTTAAAGAAGAAGATCCAAGTTTAGTGTAATGAGCAATATTAGAAAAATTAGTATAGGATCTGATTATAAAAATGATGCAATGCATTATTCTGTAGGTCAAGAAGTATATGGAGGTCATATTATCTGCGATATAATTAATGCTGAAAAAAAAGATGAATACTTAATTTATATTAAAAAAGGTGATGAAGTTTTACCATGGAAAAAGTTTAACTCCAATATGGCTATTGCAGTAGAATTTGATCTTAAGTATTAATGAAAAGTTTATATAGTTTTATAATAAAACCTCTTCATGATAGATATAATAATAAAAAGAAAATTGAAGGAGGAGGAGAACTAATATTAAATTCTAATATAGAGATATTCCAATCTGTAGAAAAAAGAGCTATTGTAGTCGCAAAACCAGCGGCCTTGTCTACCCCTATTAAAGTAGGTGATGAAATATATATTCATCATAATATATTTAGAAGGTATTATGATATAAGAGGAAATGAAAAAAACAGTGGATCATACTTTAAGGATAATATGTTTATATGTGAACCTCATCAAATTTACTTATATAAAGATAAAGATAATTGGAAATGTAATTTAGACTATTGCTTTATTCAACCAGTGCAATCAGAAAACGTTTTTAATACACAGAAAGACGAACCTCTAATTGGCATAGTAAAGTATAGTAATAAGTTCTTAGAAGCAAAGAAAATAAATCCTGGAGATACTATTGTTTTCACCCCGAATTCAGAATTTGAATTCAAAGTAAATGGTGAATTATTATATTGTATGAAATCAAATGACATAGCATTAACAAATGAGTATAAAAAAGATAAAACTAAATATAATCCAAGCTGGGCATAAAGCTGTTGAAGAATTAATTAAAGTAGCCCAAGAACCTATTATAGATACAAAAGAAGATATTTCTGCAGATAGATTAAAAAATGCAGCAGCTACTAAAAAATTAGCAATATTTGATGCATTTGAAATATTGCATAGGATAGATGAAGAGAAAGCTATTTTAGAAAACAAACCTATCAAAGAAGTGAAAGAAGAAAGATCTTTTAAAGGTTTTGCGGAAGGAAGAAGTAAATGAGTTACCAACAAAATTTATATACTGAAATAAAAGACCATGTAAATCCTAAAATTTTAAAAAAAAATAATAGATTAAAAAAATGGAAATATGGATATAATTCTGATTATAATTTCGTTGTTATAAGTAAAACAGGGGAAATTGGAGAGATCATTGAAATACAAAATCTCAAAATCGCTTTACCAACAGTTGTTACTCCATATAAAAAATCAAAAAAAGAAAGTGAACAATTTTGGGAAAAAGTCGAATATCCAAAAGAATTAAAAAGAATTAAAAGTAGATTTGATTGGGATGAATATAGTGTAGAATTTAAAGAAAAATGGTACGATTATATAGATGAAGAATTTAGACGAAGAGACGAAGGGTATTGGTTTTATAATAAAGGAAATCCTACTTATATTACTGGTACTCATTACATGTACCTTCAATGGTCAAAAATTGATGTCGGAGCACCGGATTACAGGGAATCAAACAGATTATTTTTTATCTTCTGGGAAGCATGTAAAGCAGACACCAGATGTTATGGGATTTGCTATCTTAAGAATAGACGATCTGGATTTTCATTTATGGCTTCGGCAGAACTGGTTAATCAAGCAACCATTTCATCTGACAGTAGATATGGGATTTTATCCAAAACAGGAGCTGATGCTAAAAAAATGTTTACAGATAAAGTTGTACCAATCTCGATTAACTATCCATTCTTTTTCAAACCCATCCAAGACGGTATGGATCGTCCTAAAACCGAACTGGCATATAGAGTTCCAGCATCTAAACTTACACGTAGAAAATTGGAAGCAAATGAAGAGCTTCGAGAACTAGATGGATTAGATACAACTATAGATTGGAAAAACACAGGAGATAATAGTTACGATGGGGAGAAGTTAAAAATTCTAGCTCACGATGAAAGTGGCAAATGGGAAAGACCAGATAATATACTAAATAACTGGAGAGTTACTAAAACTACCTTGCGATTAGGTAGTAGAATTGTAGGTAAATGTATGATGGGATCTACAAGTAATGCACTAGACAAAGGAGGAGAAAATTTCAAAAAACTTTACAATGCTTCAGATGTTACCCAAAGAAATAAAAATGGACAAACAAAGTCAGGATTATATAGTTTATTCATTCCTATGGAATGGTCCTACGAAGGATACATTGATGCTTATGGTGTACCTGTGTTCGATACTCCAAAAGAACATGTCAGAGGTATTGATGGATTACCTATCACCATCGGAGTTATTGAACATTGGGAAAACGAAGCAGCAGGATTACGAAATGACCAAGATGGTTTAAATGAATTTTATAGACAATTTCCACGAACCACTAAGCACGCTTTTAGAGATGAAACTAAACAATCATTATTCAATCTAGTTAAAATATACGAGCAAATAGATTATAATGAAGAAATTCATAATATAAGTTCTGTTACTAGGGGTAATTTTCAGTGGATTAATGGAATAAAAGATACTAGCGTGATATTCTATCCCAACAAAGATGGAAGATTTAATATAACATGGGTACCAGAAAAAAAATTACAAAATAATGTAATATTAAAAAATGGAATAAGATATCCAGGTAATGAGTTTTTAGGAGCGTTTGGTTGTGATAGTTATGATATCTCTGGAACCGTGGATGGTAAGGGATCTAATGGAGCATTACATGGTTTAACAAAATTTAGCTTAGAGGATTGTCCTCCTAATCATTTCTTTTTGGAATATATATCTCGTCCCCCTACTGCTGAAATATTTTTTGAAGATGTTTTAATGGCTTTAGTTTTCTATGGAATGCCTATTTTAGCAGAAAACAATAAACCTAGATTATTATATTATTTAAGAAGAAGAGGATATAGAGGTTTTAGCATGAATCGTCCAGATAAAATATGGAATAAATTATCGGTTACTGAGAAAGAGGTAGGAGGAATACCAAATTCTAGTGAAGATATAAAACAAGCTCATGCCGCTGCAATAGAAACTTATATAGAAAATGAAGTGGGATTGTTAAATAATGATACTTATGGAGATATGTATTTTCAAAAAACATTGGAAGACTGGGCAAAGTTTAATATAAATAACAGAACAAAGCATGATGCTTCAATAAGTTCTGGTTTAGCTATTATGGCTTGTAATAGACTTAAATATAGACCAGTAGCGCAACGTAATAATACCCCAGTAGACTTAGGTATTAAAAGATATGATAATAAAGGATTAATTTCAAAAATAATAGAATAAATGCAGATTAATACAACAGATTATAGTTCTTTTCCAGACCAGGTGGTACCTGAAGCTGAAAAAAGTACTTTAGATTATGGATTACAAGTTGCTCGAGCTATTGAAGGTCAATGGTTCAGAAATTCCAGGGGAGGATTAGGTGCAGGTCACGCTAATGGAGGATATGCGGTTAATTTTAATACTTATCATACTTTACGATTATATGCTAGAGGTGAGCAACCAGTACAAAAATATAAAGATGAATTATCTATAAACGGTGATTTATCTTATTTAAATTTAGATTGGAAACCTGTTCCTGTAATTTCTAAGTTTGTAGATATTGTAGTAAATGGAATGTCTCAAAGAGTTTATGATGTTAGAGCTTTTGCATGTGATCCTGAATCTACTGAAAAAAGAACTGAATATGCTAAAAAATTACTTACAGATGTTAGAGAAAGAGAATTAACACAGCAAGTAAATGATGCTATAGGAATTGATATAAGATCAAAACCACAACAAGTATTAGGTTTAGAAAGCGAAGAAGAATTAGCTTTACATCTTCAATTGGATTATAAGCAGTCTATTGAGATTGCAGAAGAAGAATTAATTAGTAATGTATTAGAAAAAAATAAATTTGATTTAACTAGACGAAGGTTTTCACAAGACTTAGTTACATGTGGAATTGGTGCTGTTAAAACCAGTTGGAATAAATCAGAAGGAATTGTTATAGATTATGTAGATCCAGCAAGTCTAGTTTATTCTTATACTGAAGATCCTAATTTTGAAGATATATATTATGTAGGAGAAGTAAAAAATATATCTTTGCAAGATTTAAAAATGCAATTCCCTTACCTCACTACCGAGGAAATGGAACAAATTCAAAAATATAGAGGAAATGCAGAATACTTAAGAAATTGGAATGGATATTATGATGGGCAAACAGTACAGGTATTATATTTTGAATATAAAACATATGTAGATCAAGTGTTTAAAATAAAAGAAACTAATACTGGTTTATTAAAAGCTTTAGAAAAACCAGATACTTTCAATCCCCCAAGTAATGATAATTTTGAAAGAGTATCTAGATCTATAGAAGTATTATATAGTGGAGCAAAAATTCTAGGACATCCATTAATGTTAGAATGGAAGATGGCAGAGAATATGACACGTCCTGTATCTAATAATACTATTGTTAGAATGAATTATGTAGTATGTGCACCGAGAATGTATAAAGGAAGAATAAATTCATTAGTTAATAGAATAACTGGTTTTGCTGATATGATTCAATTAACTCATTTAAAACTCCAACAAGTATTAGCCCGTATTGTTCCCGATGGGGTTTATTTAGATATGGATGGTTTGGCAGAAGTTGATTTAGGAAATGGTACTAATTATAATCCTGCTGAAGCATTAAATATGTATTTTCAAACTGGTAGTGTAGTCGGAAGATCTATGACTCAAGATGGCGAAATGAATCATGGTAAAATTCCTATTCAAGAACTACAATCATCTAATGGAGGTGCTAAAATACAATCATTAATACAAACTTATCAGTATTATTTACAAATGATAAGAGATGTTACCGGCCTTAATGAAGCTAGAGATGGTAGTACTCCAGATAAAAATGCTCTAGTAGGTTTACAAAAACTAGCTGCTGCTAATTCCAATACCGCAACTAGACATTTAGTTCAAGCCATGTTATACTTAAGTTCTCGTATTTGTGAAAATGTAACGTTAAGAGCAGCTGATTCTTTAAATTTTCCATTAACTAGAGAAGCATTACAAGATAGTTTAAGTAGATATAATACTGCTACTTTAGAAGAATTGAAAAATTTAAATATCCATGATTTTGGTATTTATCTTCAATTAGAACCAGATGAAGAAGAAAAACAATTATTAGAACAAAACATTCAAATTGCTTTACAACAACAACAAATTGATTTAGAAGATGCTATTGATTTAAGAGAAATTCATAATATAAAACTCGCGAATCAAATGTTGAAACAAAGACGATTAAAAAAGCAAGAAAAAGATCAGCAAATAGCACAACAAAATATTCAAGCCCAAGCTCAAGCAAATGCAGAAACTGCTCAAAAAGCAGCAATGGCAGAAGTACAAAAAAATCAAGCTTTAGCTGAAAGTGAATTACAAATAGAACAAGGGAAATCTCAATTCCGCATGCAAGAAATGCAAGCAAAAGGAGAAATTGATAAACAATTAATGGCAGCAAAATTTGATTATGATCGTCAATTAAAATCAATGGATATTAATCAAGTTCGCCAAAAAGAACAATTTATTGAAAATAGAAAAGATAAAAGAGCTAAATTAGAAGCTACACAACAAAGTCAAATGATGAATCAGCAGATGTTAAAAACTCCGCCGATTGATTTTGAAGACGGAGCAGAGGGTATAGGAGATGAACTTATGACGCCATCAGCTTTAGAATAACATAAACTTATATTATATTATATTATGTCAACACAACAAGAACAAGAGGCTAAACCTCTGAAAGTAAAAAAACCATCATTTAAATCCAAACGAGAAGATGATGCAGTATTTAAAGTAAATTTAACTAAAGACAAAAACGATGCCATTCCAGAGCGAAAAACAGAGGAAATATCTATGGGCGAACCATCCGGAAATAGCAAGAGCGTGGACGCAAGCATACGGGTCGACACCAATAAAGCGGAAAGTAAGACCACTCAAGAAAAAGAAGTAATTACTATAACCGAACAAGTTAAAATACCAGAAAATAACACAACTATTACTCCACCAATTTCTACTCCAAAAATAGAAATACCAGAGAATATTGGAAAAGTTATAGATTTTATGAAAGATACTGGGGGAACATTAGAAGATTATGTTAGATTGAATGCTGACTATTCTAATGTAGATCCAGATGCTTTATTAAGAGAATATTATAAACAATCAAAACCTCATTTAACATATGATGAAATAGATTTTCATATGCAAGATTCATTTTCATACGATGAGGAAGATGATGAAGAGCGAGAAGTTAAAAGAAAACAACTTGCTGTTAAAGAAGAAATTGCAAAAGCTAAAAACTTTTTAGAAGATACAAAGAGTAAATATTATGAAGAAATCAAGTTGAGATCTAATAATACTCCTGATCAACAAAAAGCAGTAGAGTTTTTCAATAGATACAATCAAGAAAAAGAAGCGGCAAATAAGCAACATGAAGTATTTGTAAACAATACTAAAGATTATTTAACTGATAAATTTGAAGGTTTCAAATTTGATATTGGTGATAAAAGTTTTAGATATAATGTTTCAAATCCAGAATCAATTGCTAATCAACAATCTAATGTAGGTACATTTTTTAAGAAGTTCTTAAATGAAAAAGGTGCTGTAGAAGATTATAAAGGTTATCATAAAGCTTTGTATGCTGCCAATAATGTCGATTCCATTGCGGAACATTTTTATGAGCAAGGTAAAGCCGATGCTACTAAAAATATAATAAGTAAATCTAAAAATATAAGTAATGACCCACGTCCTCAGGATTCAGGTGAAGTATTTATTGGAGGATTAAAAGTTAAAGCAATTAGTGGGGTTGATAGTTCGCGATTGAAAGTAAAATACAAAAATAAAAAATAAAAATTATGAGTTTTGTAACAGGCGGGAGTTTTCCCGCATCCCTTATACCTGCTCAACAAAGAATGGCCTTAAGCACTAATTATATTGATTTCACAGGTGCGACAGGTGGAAACTTTGCTCAGCAGTATTTACCAGAGCTTTACGAAGCAGAGGTAGAAAGATATGGAAACCGAACGATTGGAGGTTTCCTTAGAATGGTTGGCGCTGAAATGCCAATGACATCAGATCAAGTTGTTTGGTCTGAACAAAATAGACTACATGTGGCCTACACAACCGCACAAGTAACAGATCCTGCATTAGCTGGATTTAATCTTGATATAGAAGTAACGTTAGATATTGCCACAGCTGGTGCTACTAGTGGAGCCGTAAGAGTTGGACAAACAGTTTTAATGTCAGATAATGCTACTGGATTAATTGTTCAAAAAGGTTTAGTTCAAAATGTGACAAGTAGTGCAGGAACTAATATGGATGTTTTAGATATAAAACTATATGGTACAGCTACTAATGCTTTACCTACAGGAGCTGGTGAAATTAATCTATATGTTTATGGTGCTGATTTTGGAAAAGGAACTGTAGGGATGGACGGTTCAATTGAGCCTCAATTCACTCAGTATTCTAATAATCCAATAATCATCAAAGATAACTTTCAAATTAGTGGATCAGATGCTGCTCAAATTGGTTGGGTTGAAGTATCAACAGAAGATGGACAATCAGGATATTTATGGTATCTAAAGTCTGAATCTGAAACAAGATTAAGATTTGAAGATTACTTAGAAATGGTAATGGTTGAAGCTCTTCCAATGCTTAATGCAGGATATGCTCCAGGAACAAATCCTCAATATCAATTTGGTGGACCTGGTGCGGCTCCAGGAGCTACTACAGGAACAGATGTTGATGGATCAGAAGGATTGTTTTCTGCTATAGAAAACAGAGGTAATGTATACTCTGGTTTTGCTGGTGCTGCTGGTCCAGGTTCTGGTGCTTTAGGTGATTTCGATGAAATCCTTAAAAATCTAGACAAGCAAGGTGCAATTGAAGAAAACATGCTTTTCTTATCAAGATCAACTGCTTTAGATTTCGATGATATGGTTGCTGCAATGAATGGAAGCTATGCTTCTACTCAAGCTGCTTCTTATGGATTATTTGAAAATGACGGTGAAATGGCATTAAACTTTGGATTCAATGGTTTTAGAAGAGGTTCTTATGACTTCTACAAAACTGATTGGAAATATCTTAATGATGCTTCTTTACGTGGTTTATCAAGTGAAATTGACGGAGTAATGATTCCAGCAGGAACTACAACAGTTTATGATCAAATTCTTGGATCTAATATTAGAAGACCTTTCTTGCATACAAGATATAGAGCTTCTGAGACAGAAGATAGAAGAATGAAATCATGGATTACTGGTTCTGTTGGTGGTGCTTATACTGATACGCTAGACGCGATGACTGTGAGTTTCTTATCTGAAAGATGCTTAGTGACTCAAGCTGCGAATAACTTTGTTTTATTCAAAGGAGCTTAATTATTAACATTTAAAAATAGAAACTATGGCTTATATAAAAATACATAACAATAGACAAGGTGCTGGATCAACTCCAGTAACTAGTGATCTTATTATCAACCTCGATGAGTCCCAAGTGGTCTCTCATGGTGGTGGTTTTACACTTCCTGATTTTGAGATGCTCGTTGATGGCGCAACATTTGGGTGTGCGGTGGATAATTCAGTGCATCCTGGTACTATTACCGATGCAGACATATATGCGTCGTTAAATGCTATCATTGAGAAAGCTGCTGCTGATCCTTATCATATACCCGTCCTTAGTGGTATAACGCAACAAAGTACAGGTGCAGAATTTCCTATAGTGGCGTTTACACTATAAACAACAATAATAACCAAGACCCCATTAACTTGGGGTCTTTTTTAACAATTATATTATATTATATTATATTATGAAAACACAAGAAATAGAAAATAAACCTCCTGTTGAAAAATGGGAATATAAAGATAGAAATTACTATCTTATGCACAATAAAATGCCTTTAACTTATACTTTACCTACAAGGCATTCTCGTAAATATCCTTTAGTATGGTTTGATTCAGAAAAAGGTTATGAAAGAGAATTGCGTTACGCGACTAATCATCCAAGCATTTTTGTTGATGAACAAAAAGGTCAAGTAACATTGAAGCATGTAGTATTTGAAAAAGGACATCTAAGTGTTCCTAAAAACAAAAGAAATTTACAAGAATTTTTAGCTCATCACCCACATAATGGTTTAATATTTTTAGAACATGATGCGGAGGTAGTAGCTGAAGATGATTTTGTTAAATTAGAAATAGAGTTAGCCGCAGCTAATTTAGCTTATGAAATGGATATTGATACAGCAGAAGCTTTAATGAGAGTGGAAATAGGATCTAAAGTAACTAATTTAAGTTCAAAAGAATTAAAAAGAGATTTACTTATATTTGCAAAACGCAATCCTAGACTTTTCTTAAATTTAGCTCAAGATGAAAATATATTGTTACGTAACTTTGCGATTAGAGCAACGGAAGCAAGTATTATTAAACTAGCTGATGATCAACGCACTTTTAAATGGGCTAGCAATGGTCGTAAATTAATGAGTGTTCCATTTGATGAAAATGCTTATTCAGCAATGGCTGCTTGGTTTAAAACAGATGAAGGTTTAGAAGTTTATCGATCAATCGAGAAAAAACTTAAATAACAAGTGATACTAAAGGGTGGCTTAACCGCCATCCTTTTTTTTTAACATAAAAACATTATTATGAACGTAGATGAAGTCTATAAAACTGTACTATATATTCTAAATAAAGAACAAAGAGGATATTTAACGCCAGAGGAATTTAATAAAGTAGCAGCTCAAGTTCAATTAGAAATTTTTGAAAAGTACTTTGAAGACTTAACTCAACAGCTACGTTTACCCGATGTTACTGATAGTGAATATGCAAATAGAGTTAAATTAATTGAAGAAAAAATATCTAAATTTGAAATTTCAGAAACCCTAACAGGTGGTGGGCCTTTTGATCTAACAGGGCTTGCGGTACCATTGCATAGATTAGGTACCATTGAATTTACACCTGTTCTTACTCCTGCAGCATGGACTAATGATCCTCCAACTCTGCCGGTAGAATTAGAAGAAGTTACACAGCATGAGTTCAATTTAACACGAAGATCTAAATTAACAGCTCCCTCTGATATATGGCCTATTTTCACTTTAAAAGACAATCTAGTAACTACAGCTCCTAATTTAGCTAATATAACAGTATATTATGTTCGGAAACCAGTCGATCCAATATGGGGTTATTGTGTTGGGAGTTTAGGACAATACATTTGGGATGGAGATCCTAGTGCAGTTTTTCCTTTTTATCCCGGTGCTAGTGCAACACCTGTTAGTGTTGATTTTGAAATATCAGATATAGATAAAACAGAAGTTATATTAAAAATATTAGCATACACAGGAGTTATTATTAGAGATCCTAATATAGTAGCTACAGCAGGTCAAATGGCTCAAGCAGAAGATATAATTGAACAAACTTAAAAAAAATGGGATTAATAACAGAAACAGATTATCAATATTACGAAGGCGAACAATTATTCACCGCGACTGGCGCTGGAAATCAAGAATTAGTTTGTACATTTAATACTACTATGTTAGATATTAATGCGCAACATCCTTCAAATTACATTGTAGAATATAGTGCTGTAACTCCTCCTACAGCAACTAGTTGGATTACAGTTCCTATCGCGGATTATGTAGTATCTCAAAATATAGTTCGTATTACCCCTGCTCTAGGCGCTGGCGATTTAATAAGAATAAAAATAATTGAACCAGCTAAATGGGATAATTATGGTGGTTATGAATATATAAAACTAAATGATATAATAGATAATTTCTTGATAGCGTATGTTGGAGATGATAAATTAATACCTAGAGTTAAAAGAAGAGACGTAATGTTTCATGCGAAGCGTGGATTGCAAGAATTTAGTTATGACACATTAAAAAGTGTTAATTCTATAGAGATATCTATGCCTCCAAGTTTATCTTTTCCTATTCCACCAGACTATGTTAATTATGTTCAGCTTTGCTGGATTGATCAATTAGGAGTTAAACATATTATATATCCTACTACTTTAACAAGTAATCCTACTCAAGTACCTATTCAAGATGGGGAATACGAAGCATTACCAACTCAAGATCATTGGGGTGAGAATTTAGAAGCTCAACAATCTTTTACTAATGAAAGGTGGAGAACTGCTAATGATAGATTAATAACTGGAGAATTAGATAATTATTGGACGGGAGTATATGATTGGAATTGGTGGAAATTAGCTTATGGTAAAAGATATGGATTAGAACCTTCTATAACTCAAAAAAATGGATGGTTTACGATTGATGAAAGAAGAGGTATGTTTTCATTTTCTAGCGACTTAGCTGGGAAGCTTATAATGATCAATTATATCTCAGATGGCTTAGGGTATGATTCAGATATGAAAGTCCCTAAGATGGCAGAAGAAGCCATGTATTTGTATATTTTACATGCTATACTATCAACTAGACATGGAGTTAATGAATATGTAGTTAGAAGATTTAAGAAAGAAAAATCAGCAGCATTAAGAAATGCAAAAATTAGATTATCAAATATTAAACTAGAAGCATTCACTCAAATTATGCGAGGGAAATCTAAATGGCTTAAAAATTAATATATATGGCTAACGAGTTAAAAAGTACGTTTCTAAGATCTAAAATGAATAAAGATCTAGACGCAAGAATATTACCTCCCGGTGAATATCGTGATGGTGAAAATATTGCTATAAGTAGATCAGAAGGTGCAGATGTTGGTGCTTTAGAAAATATTCTTGGAAATAAATTAGTATCAGATTTTGGTATAACTGCCATTGGAGTTGAGACTATAGGTATGCATACAGACAATGGAAATAATAGAATTTTTCTATTCATGACTAATTATACTGATAGTTCAAGTGATCAATTAAGTAATAGAGCATCTGTAGATTCCTACTGTTCTATTATTGTATATGATTTTGATGATGATAATTATGAGGTATTAGTAGAAGGTAGTTTCTTAAATTTCTCTAAAACTCAACCTATATATGGTATTAACTTATTAGAAGATTTATTATTTTGGACAGATGATAGAAATCAACCTAGAAGAATAGATATATTAAAAGCTTTAAATGCTCCAGCTACAAGTGGAAATCCTTATTATCAAATAGAAGAAAATATTTCTGTCGCTAAATATTATCCTTTTTCTACTCCAGAAACTTATGAGGAGATAACTGTTACAGTTAAAGCTATTACTACAGTATTAAATGTTGATGGTAGTAATTTAGATGCAGGTGCAACTGGCGCCGGCACAATACCATTTGTACCTCCTGTGGATTATCCTCAAACTAAATATAATACTATTTGTGAAATACAAGGAGATTTACCTAATATAAAATTGCATCCGGGATTAAAATTTTATGTAAAAAGTTCTACTCCTGATGGAGGATATGGATCTTTAGATACATTTACTACGTGGCCTTTTTATAATGAAATAAAAAATTATCCAATAGAATGGGCTCAACAATCTTTACACGGAGGTGTTCCAGGAACTCCATTTCCATGGTCCATGTATTCTATGGCTGGACCAAATTTTCCTCAAGCACAATACGATACTGAGTCTGGATACGGTAATAGATGGATGAGTGTATCTAAAGAATATGCTAGTAATCCTAATGCACTTTTTAGAGCAAATACCCCGGGTGGGCCAATAACTTCTAAAGATGATACTGCAACAGGAGCCACTCAAGATTTACCTTCTTTAGATTACCAAGAAAATTATTTAAAATGGTTTTATCCTAATATACCATTTTTAGATACTAGTACTGGAGAAGAATGGGAGGGGGAAGTAGAATTAGTATTTATTGTACCAAAATTAAGAAATAAAACAGATAGATGGTTACCTTCTACTTATCGAATTAGACTAAATGATATTGAAAAGGCAGATTCCACCATAGATTTACCATATGCTCCGGAAAAAGGATTAGCTAGTCAAGGATATCATCAAGATGGAATGGATGCTGTTAGTTTAGGTGCCACAGCGCCATCGCACAATTGGCTTCCAAGAAATACTTTAGGTAGTAATCCTAATATAAATGAATCTTGGTTAGCAAATGAAATGGTTTTAATAGCGGGCACTACTAATACAGTAAATTATTTAACGGATTATCAAAAATCTGTTGGATTAGGATTACTTAATGTTACTTTAAACCCTTTAAATGGTTATGGAATTGGACCTAAATTAGGATCTGCTATAACTACTGACCCAGGACACACTATACCTTTAAGAACTTATGCTAAATGGTATTTTCAACCAGGTATGAAAATTGATTGTCCTTTATTCACTGACCCTAATGTAACGCTTGTTATAGATCAAATTTTTCCTAATGGGGCTTTTCCTAATAATACACCTCCAGATTCCAATCTTGGTACATTTTTAATATCTGTTCATGGTGAAGATAAAGATGGAAATTTTCTAACACATTGGGTTACTCCTGATATGGAAGAATATTTGTATGATGCAGTATATGGAGGGATATATTTAGATTTATCTTTTCCTAATCCTTACTATGAACAGAATTATGGTGGAGATACTTTTTACTTAGATGAAAAATTTTGTAGATTAGCATATAGATATAAATTTGATAGTGGAGAATATTCTTTAATCTCTCCCTTCACTCAATGTTTATTTCAACCTAAAAACAAAGGGTATTATTTAAAAGGTAAAAATAAATGGGATTATGATACATTTGGAGTTGCTTTTTTAGCAGTAGGAGATACTGAACCAGTAAGTGATATAGAGAAAGTATCTCAAACTACACTTAATGGACTATATGAAAATTCATTAGAGCAAATTCAAATTCTTATAGATAGCCCGGTAATAGGAGTAAATAATATTCCTTTTAATGAAATAGGTGAAAAATTAAAAATAGAATCATTAGAAATAATATTTAATGAATCAGATAGTACTGCATTAAAAGTTCTAAAATCTATTCCTGTTTCAGATCCGGCAATTACAACTAATGCTACTAATGTATTTACTTATACTTGGGAAGGAGATAAACCTTATAATACTTTACCAGCTAAAGAAGCTGTAAGAGTATCTGATAAAGTTCCTATTAAAGCCTTAGCTCAAGAAATGGCAGGTAATAGAATAATATATGGAAATTTTGTTAATAGACATTCATCACCAGAATTTTTAGATTATGATATAGGGATAAGTAGAAAATATACAGTAGACGATGAATTCACTAGTTTTTCTACCGAATCTTATCCTAATCATACTTTAAAGCAAAATAGAAGTTATCAAGTTGGAATAGTACTATCAGATAAATATGGAAGACAATCAGATGTTATATTAGCTCCGTCAGAAATCAGTACATTAGAAGCAAATTCTCAAATTTTTAGTGGTGATACATTTAAAGCTAAATATTTAACAATAGAAGAAGCTGTAGACGTACTTCCTCAAGGACGTAATATAACTGACTGGGTAGGTAATAGTATTAAAATATTATTCAACGATGTTATTCCTAAAGAAATTGCAGGTTTAGATGGATATCCTGGATTATATACAGATCAAGGTGGAGTGGTTACTGTTGATATAGACGCTTTTGGAACAGGATATACCAAGTTTCAAAAAAATGTACCTACTATTACAACGCTTGGAATTGGAGAAGGATTAACAGTTGATTTGACAGTTGCACTTGGAGCAGTCACTGGAGTATTTATTAATCAACCAGGAAAAGGATATGAAATAGGAGATACTGTTAGTATAACTACTGGTGGAGGAAATGCCATTTTAAAAATTACAGAAATTACACCAGCTAATCCTTTAGGATGGTATTCTTATAAAATAGTAGTAAAACAACAAGAACAAGATTATTATAATTTATATCTTCCTCAAATACTTAATGGTGAGCCTTTGACGAGTCTTGTTGTTGCTCCTTTATTTAATCGCGTAGGTGTTGATAGTAAAATTGTTTTCTCAACTTTAGGAGATAATATAAATAAAATTCCTAGAGAAGTTAATGAAAGTAATCAATTTGTAACTTATGTAACTAGTAAAACAAAATTATTTCCTAGAGTTAGTCAATTTGCGGGAAATCAATCAACGTGGGGTCTTTTTGGTGGAGCAGCAGCTTGGACATCGGGTGTTACTATTAAAACTGGAAATGTATTTAATGATGAAAACGCTGATGGAGTAGTTAACTTAGGATCATTTAATAATATATATAACACAGATCCAGGGATTACTCCAAGTTATGCTCTTATAGAATATATTTTATATAAACAACAAGACAATCCGTATATAACCATAGGTACTAATAGCCCTGGTAGAAGTCCTTTTTTACTACCATATTTATATTCTCCTGGAGGTTGGTTTGCAGATTCATATGATGGAGCTGAAGTTAATTATAATGCTTATTTAGAACCTAGTGGAACTGGTACAACTTATTATAGCGCATCGCCATCCCCATATTCTCAAGGAGCATTTAATAGCGGTATAGGAGTTATTGAAACATCTCCTTTTGTATCTAAATTAGATATTTTTTATGAAACTTCAACTAGTGGTAAAATAAATGATTTAAATTATTTAATTGAAACTAATGCTGATGAAAATATTCCTTATGATATAAGAGTTGAAAACGCTATATGGACAGAAAATCTTGATCCATTATATTGGAGTTTGTGGAGAATTAACGGCTTACCTAGCCCTGTTCCTGTAGCTGGTGCTGATCCTTGGATATCTAAAATAACTCCTCAAAATGCAGCGGGATTAACTATACCTTTAGTGGATGTTGTTTCAATTGATATGTCAGTTGTTGATGGTTTAGGTGTAGATAGAAGTACTGAGTTTTTACTATCAAATAATGTATCTGGTACTAGTACTTATAGTATATATTTAGACAATGGACAAGATGGAGGTTTAACATATTTCGAAAGTCCTTCACAGACGCATGATTTCACATTTACAATTACAGTGGAAACATTAGCAGAGCTACCGACGGATCCAAATCATACGAAAGTATTTAATTTTAGTAGAAGTTATACTAATGCAAGACCTGACTTAACGCATTTGGGATCAAATCCTAGAGGAGGACCGATACCACTAGACCCACCAAATCTTAAAGCTGATGAAACAGGGATAGTATGGGGACAGATAATAGATCCAACAGGAATGAGTGGACCTTGGGGTTCAAATATTGCTGCGGTTAATGGAGGCATGCGCACATACTTTAGTAGTATTGGAGGAATCCCGGGATTGGGACAACAAGAAGATATTGCTCAACAATTAAAATGGAGTATTGTAAGTTGTATAAATCAAACGGATTTACTTGATTATAAAAATAACATTTCTTTCACTCAAGGAGGTAATGGATATATAACTAATCCAAACCCACCAGGTAATCCACAGCAATGGGAGAATACACAAGCTATTCAAGTAGACACTCCACTTCCCGTGGGAGATTACCGAGTGGTATATCAAATCATTGATGCAAACAATAATGATAGTGATGGTGGTCAAATAATATATGAATACCCAACCACTGAAGGATTTGCGGTCGATTACTTGGAATTCACTATCGATCCTGTGTAATATAAATAAAAAATAAGTGATAATTAATTATGGCAGCAATTGTAGAAGTAGACTATTTTAATTCCTTTTGGACAAAAAGAATTCATACTGGAGCACCGTGTACTTCTGAGTTAGAAGAAATGGCAGATACAGGTGTCTCAGTTAGTCCAGGATTAGCTTTAAGTACATCAACATATCCAGGTCCAGTTAGTTTTGGAGATGCTATAACAGGTTTACAAAACCAAAATTTAGTTGGAGATAGCTCAGCAGGTGCACTTAGTGATGATGATGATAAATGGCCGGCATGGTGGAATAGTGCAGAAAAACAAAAACTTAGAGAAGGTTATTTTATAGAAGATAGTAGAATTAGAGGAGGATTTGGAAATACTCAAGTAAATCTAGGAGTTAGAGCTTATATAAATGAAGACAATCCAGTTAGTCAAAGAAGATTTGCTTCTTTAATTTATTCAGGACCATATAATGGTTTAACAGGTTTTAATGAAACTAATGTGTTTTCTGTTGGGGAAAGTATAGTTAAATCAGTTGATCCTGCTTACAGATCTATTCAGAAATTATATGCAGATGATACTAACTTGTTAATTCTGCAAGAAAATAAAAGTAGTTATGCTTTAATAGATAAAGATGCTATTTATTCTGCCGAAGGTTCTGGAACTGTTACTTCTACTAGTTTAGTGATAGGGCAAGTAGTTCCTTATTTAGGTGAATATGGTATTAGTCAAAATCCAGAATCTTTTGCTACATTTGGTTTTCAAAAATATTATGTAGATAAAGATAGAAGTACAGTAATGAGGTTGTCTAGAGATGGATTAACTGAAATTGCTAAATACGGAATGGTTGATTACTTTAGAGATCAGTTAGGAGAAATTGATAATTCCTTTAAATTATATTATACCACAGCAACTGTAGTAAGTGCTAGTGGTCTTACATCTACATTTACTATTGAAAATCCAGATCACGAATTAGAAGTAGGATCAGAGATATTCACTACAGTTGATGGAATTAATTATACACCTACAGGATCATATGTAGAAAATATAACAGATTTAGGTGCAAATCAATTTACTATTGATTGTAAACCTGCTGTTAATCTAATCGTAGCAGGAGCAGTAACTAATTTAAGTATCACGAGCGCAGGAGATGGATATCTCGCTGTTTCTGGTACAAATGATGCTACGGTACCTATTGCACCTAATCCTGGAATAGGTGTGGGACTTACTATAGATTGGACTTCTAATGCGGCAGTACCTAATGAATTAACTAGTGTAATTATTAATCAAGCTGGATCTGGATATGTTTCAGCAGATACTGTTACTTTGTCAGGAGTTGTAGTAACTACTGATGCTGTTATTACTGTAACTGCTACTCCTACTATACCAACAATTAAATTAGGTAGTTATAAAAGAGGTAGAATTTTAGGAGGTTATGATATCTACTCTAAACATTATATTACATCGTTACAAACAGTTCCTGCGTTTTATAGTACTTTACCTAATACTTTTCAAACATTATCTTTTGATGAGCAAATAAATGGATGGGTTAGTAGATATAGTTATAAACCAACCACTTTAGATAGTTTAGAAAATACTTATTATACAACTGATACGTATAAATTATATAAACAATTTGATGATACTGTTGCTAATAAAAGAGGTTATTTCTATGATAATGCTTATGCCCCATCTTCAGTAACGTTTATCGCTAATGGAGAACCTACTACTAGCAAAGTGTTTCAAACTATTTCTTATGAAGGATCTAGTGGATGGAATGTATTGTCTTTTGATGGAGATTTTGAAGGAGAAGATTTCAGAAAATTAAATGGAGTAATTGAAGAGTATGAGCAATACCAAGATCAAACTACAGTTGTATATAGTTATTTAGAAGGAAAGTATGAACTAAGTGATCCTAGTAAGACTGGCATTTATGCTCAAGCACCTCCGTTTGCTTATGCTGGATTTAATAGAAAAGAAAATAAATACGTAGCAAATTTAGTACAAAAAATGACTGACGAAACCGATCCTTCTACTTATCCACCTAGACCAGGTGAAATTGTATTTGGAAATACAATGTCTGGAATTAAAGGATTTTATGCTACAATAACAATGATAACAGATTCAACAACTGAGGTTGGTGGCGAAAAAGAATTATTTAGTGTCGCATCAAATGTTGTAAAATCATCTTAAAATAAATAACTATGTCAATAGATCCTCAATTAATCGCTGCTGGAGCACAATTTGCTCAAGGCTTATATGCTCAAGGACAAGCTAATTCTTTAAATGAAGATATAAGTAATTATCAAACAGATATTGATGATTTAATAAATAATCGTACAAATCCCATAGATCCTAGTAGTGGTGTTACTGCATTTCAAGGAACAGATCTTAGTGGTATGATACGTAATCCTTACGAAAACTTACGAGTGGCTAGTAAGGCCGCTGAAATACAAATGGAGCAAACAGATATAGCTTTAGCTAACACCTTAGATACTTTAAGAGTTAGTGGTATGGGGGCTGGAGGAGCTACTGCATTAGCACAAGCTGCTGCTCAAGGCAAGTCAGGTATTGCTGCAAGTATAGAACAGCAAGAGGTTGCAAATGAAAAAATGCGGGCGCAAGGAGAATCTCAAATGCAACAAATGAAAATGCAAGAACAACAAAGATTACAAAATATTTCCCAACAAGAAGGCGCTAGAGTTCAAGGAATGCAAATGCAAGGAGCTCAATTCCAAGCTGCAATGATTGAAGATAGATTAAATGCAGATTTAGATAGAGCGCAAGCTATGTTAGATAATGAAAAAGCAAATCAGCAAAACATGCAAAACCAAGCATTTGCGGCATTTGGAGATGCTGCCGGATCATTTGCTTCGATGGGGTAATAAAATTAATATATATATAAATGGGAACATATAGACAACCAAGCCAAATATTAGACGAGCGATTTAGTTCTTTCCGTAAAGGATTTCAAGAGACAACTGCTGCTCACGACGCTAGAACTAAATTAAAAGATCAGAAAGAACTTAAGTTAAAAAAAGAACAAGCTGCTGCTGCCTTAAAGAAAAGAAAGCAATATGGAGATCTGTATAGACAAAGGGAGGAAATGAAGTCTGAAATTGGAGCATTTTATGATGGTCAAGGTGCTGGTGTTGTAGGATATGATTTAGTTTATACTGAAGATGGTAAAAGTGAATTAGTTAAAGTTAGTGATGCTCAAATAGAATTATTAAAAAAGAAATATGCATCTAAAAAAGGAGATTATGATAATGATCCTAGTACTCCAGATAATTATAGAACTAGCTATGAGCTAAGTGAAAAGGAAAAAGAATTAATTAATGATCAAAAATATTCTGCTAGGAGATTAGTATATGATAAAGATAAAAATACATATCAAACTGTAGATACTGAATTAGGAGAATTTTATCAAGGAGAATTAGAAGCAGGAAATGCTAATCCATTTGGTATAGGTATTAAAGGAAGTATAGAAAATCAAATTAGAAGAAATTATCAAGTTATGGGTATGTATGCTGAGGATCCGGATAATCCTATATATATAACAGCACAACAAAATATTGAAACAGGTATTGAACAATATAATAATTTTGTAGCAGTTATGCAACAAAATTCTACAAATTTAAAAGGAATATTAGATTCTGATGGAAATTTAAATTCTTTAGATAGAGAGGGTGCTGTTTTAATGCAGCAAACCCCACAATTTATGTTAAATCTAAATGCTTCTATTGATTACATGACAGGTCATAATAAACAGAGATTTAATGCAGTTTTAAGAGATGGGCAAATGACTGTTGGTTATAGAAATCCTAGTATTTCCGATGTTAATTTAGAAATTCCTTATAATGGTTTAATTGGTAATGTTAAAAAGAAAGGATTTGGATTAGTAAAAACTACTTCACAAAAACCAGTTGATTTAATGTATGATTATCTTAAAGCTGGGGTAAAAACATTTTATCAAGCTCAAATAAGTAAAGAAAAAAATACATATTATAAAGATGGTAAAAAAATATCAGAAACACAAGTGTTTAAAATATGGGATGAGGCTAATGATAAGATGAGAGAATTTGTTGAAGATTATTTTCGTGGTTCAGATAAGGGTGGTGAAGGGAAATTTACTAAAGGTCCTAATGCTCAAAATAATTGGCAAATGTTAGGAGGAGCTAATAAAACTGGGCATATCTTTTGGGGTGAAAGTAATTTAAGTGAAGAGCAAGTAAAAGAACAACAAGACTATATGATAGAAAAAGTTATTAATCATATGCAAACTGAATATGGAGCAGATATGGGAAGTAATAAGGGGAATGTAGCTTCTACTTGGACACAGGTTTCTCAATTAGCACCTAAATCTTCTAAACCACCAAGTAGAATAGATAGAAAAGTAGATTATTATCGTAATGAAAATATTGAAATTTCTGGATTTGAAGATCAAGGATTTAAGCGTGCAAGTGGAAAATATACTTTTCCAGAAATAAAACAGAATCATGCTAGACTTGCAAAATCCCCTAAAAAATATGCTGAATTTTTAAATTATCTAGGCGAACAAAACACAGGTTCAAAGAAAAAGATAACATACTATAGTGGAGCAGAAATAAATAAAGAGCACGCTGCGTGGAACAAAACTAATAAAAAAGCTATTGATGATGGAGATGAATATGCAAAAGATACTGATTTCAACACTAAAGATGTATGGGCTCAAGGACCTACAGGTGATCCTTATGTAGTAGGTAAAAACTGGATACAACTAAGTAAAGAGTTGAAAAAAATATTGGAGATTAATAATTCAGTTTGGGATGAATTACAGATGGAGTCAGAATCTATAGATAGTACAGACGAGTTAACTAAACAAGCAAGCGCTGAAGATTTATACAATATGTTAACAACAGCATAAAATTATATACATGACAAGAATAGAATATGCTCAAACCTTAATAAACGAAGGTTTACCGAAAGAAGAATTTATCTCTTTAATGGATAAATATGACAAAGAAGATACTGATGTATTAGTGGAAGATAATAACGTGGAAAAGCCCACAGGTGTTGCGGAAGTGACTGCGAACGAAACACCTCAAGAAGAAGCAGACAATACGGAATTATACTTGGAAAATATTTCTTTGGAATCACAATCCAACCAAGAAGAACTTGAAGAATCTCTTAATCCAGAAAACTTATTAGATATAAAAGCAACAGATGGAGATCCTGAAAAAGATGGAGATCCTGAAAAAGCTACAATATATATATCTCCGACCACTTTAAGTGCTGCAGAAGCTAGAAAAAGTTATGGTGAAGATTTATGGAATAGTATAACACAAGAAATTAACACAGCTTCCGGAGAAACTGTAAACACTTACGGACTTTATAGTGGGTTAGATTCTATTCCGTGGAAGGATTCAGAAAATGCAGTAGAAGTAAATATCTTAGAAACAATTGATGTTGAGGATTTAGAGTTTTTAAATTTAGAAGAAGAGAAAAGTCTTAATGTTCCTTACTCAGCTAGAAATAAAGATGGATCTAGTGATTGGAAACTTAAATATCTTAAAAAAACAGATAAAACAAGAGCATTAAAAGAAGGAGAACAATTTGTTGATAAACAAGTAATACACTTTGATGATCCAGAAAAAAGTGGAATGGGAGCAGTTCCAGCGAAAAGTAGTGATGAATATTATTATATTCCTGTATATGAAAAACAAGGTGAAGGAGAATTTGCTGAAGTAGAAACTTTTGAAGGTTTAGCTAGACCTATTGATGCAGATGTAATTAATACTTGGAAACTAGGACCAGATCCAATAACAGAACCAGATAGCTATGCTCCAGGAAAAGGGGGCGAACTAGAGCAGTTTGAATACTCGTCTCTTGATGTTCATGAAACGTATGCAAATCCTTTATACCAGCAAGAAAAATTAAAAGAACTTACTACGACGTTTAATGAAGCGAGAGAGGAATTAAGGCGTGATCCAAGTAACCCAGACCTAAAAGCACAGGTAACTGAGTTAAATAAAGAAGTAAATATTCAACAAGGTCTGTTTAAAACATCACTTGCTAATAAACTACTATCTGATGCTATTGAATTTAATGTTCCTGCTGAATTTGGAAACTTACATATAAGTAAGTATTTTACAGAAGATAACGAAGGTAATGTAGAATTTAAACCCGCTCCTGAATATGCTTCATGGAATATAAAAAGAGAAGATTTTGATACTGAAGAAGAATACATAGAAGAAAGAAAAAATAGAAACGTTCATGCTTTTGAAAAAACTATAAATCCAAGGGAATTGGTTGGTGATATAAATAAAAATTTTGGATATCATGGTTTAGTGGCAGATTGGGATGAAGGTTATAATTATATTAGCGTATATAAAAATGGTGTATATGACTCTGAAGGAACTACATCTGGTTTAATTAATCTAGAAAAAACAGCTGAAGCTAATGGATTGAAACCTAGTGACTTTGGAGTAGATGAATGGTATCAACTGGGCGATGGTCTTAATTTTCATGCAACACAATCACAAACGGCTAAAGATATAATAAAAACAAAACTAGAAGAATTAGGCTTTTCTAAAACTGCTTTATTAAAAGAGACAGTGGCTGAAGGAGATCTGCCATTCTTTATGACTTGGGCTAAAAAAGGGGAGTATGAAAACGTAGGGAAGGGTTTAGAAAATTTATTCAATTGGATGAATGATAATAAAGGAGAACAAGCTCTAAATAGACAAACGTTTTCTATATATGAAAAAAATCCAAACAAGGAATCTGACAAATTCCAAAAGGAGTTAAAAAAGCTACAAGATAAAGCAAGTAAAAGTGTTAATACAAATGGGGCTATTGAAAAAAAATATCTTAACTCTTCTAAAAAATATATCGAAATTTATGATGAGAGGAAAGTAGCTGCTGCTGAAATTGGTCTAGAACATAATAAAACTAAAGCTAGTCTAGAAGAAATTGCCCAAGAACGCCATAATGTAAATGTAGATATCGAAAATCTTAATTCAATGCATGAAACTAAGAAGAATGAAATCATGCGTCAAGTTGAGATGTTGGAACCAGGAATAAATTATGAAAGTGAAAAAGAAATATTAATAAAGAAATTTTTTGATTGGGAAGAAACAAATTATAAACCTCAATATGAGAATTTAAAAACTACTTGGGATAATTTAGAAATTAAAAAAGATGAAATATTTGCTTCTTACGAAAGTTCTTTTGAAGAATATCAAAAACATGATGCAAAATTATTAGAAAAATCCCAAAAACAACAGTCACGTAGCACAAAATTTTACAATCAAATAGTAAATAATTTAGAAAGTGCTAACTTATATCATAACACTTTAAGTATATATAAATTTACAGATAGGAATATAGATAAAAAACTTATTCTAGCATTAAGTGAAACTGAAGGTAGAGGTAATGTTTTTACTCCTTTGTGGAATGCTTTTACAAAGAAAATTACGGAGGCAGCGGGAGGTGAAGGAATTGTATTAGCAGATTTAGGATCTTTAGTAAATGATTTATCTTGGCAAATGGGGTGGATAAGTGATAAGAAACACCAGTCAAATGATTATATGTATAATTCTGTACAAAGTACTATGTCAGGCCAAGCTGGTGCCGCAGCCAGTGTTATGAAAGATGATGCTATTGATGATACCTATGCTAAAGCATATGGGGAAAGTACTTTAGGTGGAATGTTAATATGTATTTCAGAAATGGCAGGAGCATATGTAGGTGGAGGATTTGGAATGCCAGGAGCTATTGGTTTAGGAACTGGATTTTTCTTTTCTAGTTTAACTAATTCTCAAGAAAAAATACACAAGCAAAAAGCGTCATTTATAGAAAACTATAAAAAGGCAAATGAAGGCGCTAGCACAAAACAAGCTTTAGGCGCTTTTGAAGAAGCTTTTCCTAAAAGTATGCAAACAATGTATTCTTATACTCAAGCTGCCGTAGAAGGAGTATTAAGTTATGTAGGAGGAAGAATAATGGGTGGTTCTATTAGAATAACTCCAAGAATAGCAGATGCAGTAACAAATAAAGTTTTAAGTGTATTAACTAAAAGAGGAGGTACAATAACAACTGCAGATATTAGTTTAGCTGTTAATGAAGTAATAGGTAAAAGAATGACTAAAGTTTTTAGCACCGGGAAAAGAGCGTTTGGTACTGGTATGGATGAAACTTTAGAAGAATTATCTCAAGAATTTGCAGCTATAGGAATAGATAAAGTATTTCAAGATTTAGTTGATGGACAAGTAGACTTTCAACTTCCAGACATGGAGAGTCAAGAGTGGAGAGATCAAATGGTTCATTTAGTAAAAGTAAGTTTTGGAGTAGGAGCATTAGGTGGAATATATCAAGCTTCAATAAAAACTGATAAAGTTATAAATGAAAGTAAATATGATAAACTTGATGATAGCCAAAAAGCAGAGTTAGAACTTCTTATGAATATGCGGAATAATAATTTGAGAAGTGACCGTCATTTAAATAATGCCTTAGATCAAATTAATTCAGATCTTGAAAGTGGTAAAATTAATGAAGAGGAAGCTCAAGCAAGAATAAGAAAAGCCGAAGAATTACACAAAGTACATAATGAAATAGATAATAATCTAACTGGATATTCGCAATATAAAATAGCTCAATTACTGTTGCAAAGAAATAAATTAAATATGCTATTAGATAATTTAGATCCTAAGGCAGCTAAAGGTATAGTAAATACCATAGATGAAATAAATTCTCAAATAGAGTCTATTTCAGGAGATAAAGCTAATATTAGAACTGAAATTGAAAGTACTGAAGAAGGAGTTCAAATGCAGCGAAAGTTAGGTGAAAAAATAATGGAGAGTAGAGGCGGAGGTACAATAACTTTTGCAGAAGATCAACAGCAATTCCAACAAGCTATGGAAGAGCAAAATGTAGGATTAACTGCAATTGATTTAGATGGTAATGTAGTAGATCAATCTAGTGCTGATGCAATGTATTTACGAGATGGCACCGGAAATATAATAGTTAACTTAGAAAAAATGACTGAGTTATCTTCTATTTCCGCAGTCACACATGAGGTATTACATGATATTACAGCAGATCAACTTGCTAACATGTCTCCTGAACAAAAAACAAAGTTAATTGAAGATTTTAAAACGTTTTTAAACCCTAAAGAATTAGCAGCAGTTCAAGCTAGATTAGATAAAGATTATAAAGGTGCTGGAGCTACAACAGAAGAATGGTTTAATGCTTTTCATGATGAAATAGTTGCAGGAAGAATCAAGTATGATGAAGATGTTTTTCAACGAATGGGGAAATGGATTGTAGATAATATTCTAAGACCAATTTTTCCTGGTAAATTTAAAAAAGATTTATCTTTTGAAAGTGCAGAAGGGGTTTATAATTTTATAAAAGATTATTCATTACAAACAAAAAGTATTTTAGAAGGAAAGCAAGCAGATTTTACTGGAGAAATTAAAGAAAAAGTTTATAATAGAACAAATCCACTGGCTACAGATGAAAGTATAACTACTGTAAAAGAAGAAACTATTACATTAGATGAAAATGGAGATGTTACTTTACCTACTGATGTAGCTACATCTATGAATTTAAGTATTTTAGATGAAACTTCTCAAAATAAAAGTAAACGTCAAAATAAAAGAAATGAAACTATAGATAATTTTTATAATAGTTTTGGAAGAGATAGAAGTAGAGAAGAGTGGACAAAGTTTTTGCAAACTCCAGAAGGTATAGATATCAGAAATAAAATGATAACTGAATACATGCCTGATATGATTGCTATTGCTAATCAAAAAGGATTTGATAGTCCTTTGGATGTAGCGTTTGAAGGAATTGTACCGTTAGTTAAACATATAGAAGCGTTTAATCCTAAAGCTAATAATGATTTAGCTGGTTATATAGGTGGATATTTAGGGTTAAAAGTAGGGACAGGAGCTAGAAATATACAAAAGAAAGAAGATACTAAAAGTATTGAAGAATTAAAAGAACAAGGTAAACAAATAGTTGATACAGAAACTACTAGTACTACTAAAGAAAAACCTGAACCTAGCAAAGCTTTATTAAAAGACAAATTAGATAGTAAAGCTGATGAACATTATACTTCATTATTAAGTGAAGCAGCTAAATTAAAAAAATCAGAATTACCTACAAGTTATAAAAGTACTCCTAAATTAAATCCACAAGGAACAGTGGAAATGTTTTTAGAAGACCCAAAAGCGATTTATACTAAAGGTAAAAGTAAAGGTAAAAATATAGCAGAATCTATAACTGATAAATGGTTAAATAATAAAGATCTTAATAAACAAGATATAGAAGCATTACAACCTTTTATAAATAAGCATAAAGATGCAATTATGTCTGGTGCTATTTCTGAAGGACATGATCCATCAGGTAAATCTACCGGAGTACAAAACATATTATTAAAAAGTTTATTTGACAAAGGTGCGAGTGCTAAGTTTGCTAAAACAGGTAGTAGACAAGGATTAGATTTACAAAGTAAACGTAATATAACTCCAGAGTTTGAATCTAAATTTTTAGATTTAATGGGTTTAACTGCTGCTGGTACTCCTAATATTAGAAATAAAAATAAATCTAGTCAAGCTATTAAAGCTGTTATTGATCAAGTGAATAAGATCATGAGCAATCAAGCTATTAGAGAAGTAAACCCTGAAGCTAAGAAAAGTGGGGAAGGTAAATCTAAAGTAATGCTAAGTAATAATGCTCAAGTTGTAGATAACATGCGCAGAGGTGATCTTACTCAACAGGTTGCTGAACAATTAGGGGTAGAACTAGGCGTTGTTCCAAAAGTTACGGTTACTAAAGAAGGATATTTTGCAAATGAAGATGGAAAGCAAGTATGGAGAGAAGGAATGAAGAAAGGTAAAAAAGGAGAAACTAAAACTTATAGAGTAAGAGATTGGGATGCAAAAATGCCTGGAACAGATCAAACTTATGGAGAAAGAAGAGATGAAATATTAAATGAGATTTTAGAGAAAATGCATCCAGATGCTAGAGAAATGTTTAGACAAAGTATTGGACAGCAATCTAAAGATTCTATGTACGGTAATACTGCTGCATTTGATAAGCAAATACCAAAAGAAAAAGGAAGAGGAGATACTGAACAATCTGTGCCTCCTGTAAGAAACAAATATAAAGATAAAGGTAAGCTTAAACCTACTTTCACTATAAAAGGCAAAGATGGTAAAAATAAAAAAGTTTCATTTGAAGAATTTATAAATAGTCCTGAATTTAAAAATAATGAAGCAGCAAAACTTCCTTATTTAAAACATATATTTGAAGTTATACAAGCAGATCTAAAAGATAATCCTCAAAATATTTGGTTTTGGGAGGAAGTAATTGATGATGCTCAAAACAATCAAGATCATTTTTTAAGATTTTTAGCTCCAATAGGATTTTATCCAGTTGATGGTAAAGGAAATCCTATTTTCGATCAAAAAATAGTAGAAGAACATACTCAACCTCAAAATAGAGTAGCAAAATTATTATTACAAGCTGCCGTAAATGGAAAGGTAAATGAAATATTTCCTTTAATTGAAAACACTTACATGCAAGGAGCATTATTAGATGTGGATGATAAGATGACTAAAGGAGAAGGATATAATTACATGAATAAAATGAATGAAGAGTTTTATGATATAGCTGAAGCTTTTCTAAAAGGTGATGCTACTAGTAAACAGATTCATAAAAACGCTCAAAAATTATTTGCTTTAACTAGATATATAAATGACAGGGTTAAAATAGATTTAAATAAATATAAATTCATTCCTACTGGTAAAACATTTACTGAACAAATGGGAGTAGATAGTGATATTTTAACTCCTAATATATTAGAAGCGCAACGTCAATTGATGGAAGGTTTATTAGCCGGGAAAATTTCTTTAAAAATGGCTAAGGGTTTAATAAATCAATTTATAAAATTAGCTCCAGCACAACAGAAAGCTAAATTAGAAACAGAGAAAATGCTGGAAACTACTGCTGTTTTATCTATAAATGAAGGATTAACTACTCAAGAAGTTTTAGATAAAGCTGCTAAAATAGATGAAGCTTTGAAAAAAGCTAATTCATTAAATCAACCTGTTAAAAAAATTAGAGTCTTTGATTTTGATGATACATTAGCTACAACTAATAGTAATGTTATATATAACAAACCTAATACAACTGGTAAACCATCTTCAGACTTAAAGGCAATAGTAATGGCAGGTGGACCTGGAAGTGGTAAAAGTAGCGTTGTAAAGAAACTAGGACTACAAAAACAAGGGTATAAAGTGGTTAATCAAGATATATCTTTAGAATGGGCAAAAGAATTGGTGGGATTAGACCCTAAAGAGGCGGAATACGATGCTGTTCAACGTTCTGTTAGAGGTGAATTAGGAGCATTGGCTAGAAAAATTGCAGATAAAAAACTGAATCAATATACTTCAGAGGGGAAAGGTGTTATACTAGATGGAACAGGAGCATCTATTAAGGCTACTGAAGCAAAAGTTAAAGCTTTAAAAGACAAAGGTTATGAAGTTTCTATGATATATGTAGAAACATCGAAAGAAACAGCTTTAGATAGAAATAGAAATAGAAAAGAAAGATCATTAAAAGATAAAATTGTAGAAACTACTTGGGATTCAGTTAATGCTAATAAACAGGTTTATAAAGACAAGTTTGGAGAATCGTTCTTTGAAATTGATGCTAATGAATCAGTTAAACAACTACCTACTGACGTTATCGATAATATTGATTCAAAGCTAAACGAAACAGTAAGAGGTAAAATAAGTCCTGCAGAATTTGCTGAACGAGGTGGTGAAATGGAAACTGAAGGTGCTACGTGGGATTTCTCTGAATTCTCAGAAGTAGTTGATGGTAAGAAAGGACCATTATTTAGTGTTGCTGAAAAAATTCAAGCAGCTAGAGGAACTGAAGACGTATTTGTTTTAACTGCTAGACCTCAAGAAGCTGCTGGACCTATACAACAATTCTTAAAAAGCATAGGATTAAGTATACCTATAGATAATATAACTGGATTAGCCGATAGTTCTCCACTTGCTAAATCTAATTGGATTGTAGACAAAGCAGCTGAAGGTTATAATGATTTCTATTTTGCAGATGACCATACTGGTAATGTAAAAGCTGTTAAGGATGTATTAGATGTTATAGATGTAAAGGGTAAAGTACAACAAGCTAAAGTATCTTTAAGTAATTCTGCAGATGTAAATAATCAATTCAATAAATACATAGAAGCTGCAAGTGGTGTTGATTGGTATAAAACCTATTCAGAAGCTAAGGGGAAAGTTGTAGGAAAGAAAAAAGGAAGATTTGGAATACTTTTACCTCCATCAGCTGAAGACTTCTTAGGATTATTATATTCTACTTTAGCACCAGGAAAAATAGGTGAAGGGCAATTGAAATTTTATGAAGAGTTATTATTAAAACCATATGCTGCAGCTATAGCAAATTTAACTTCAGATAGAGTTCAGTTAATGCAAGATTTTAAGGAATTAAAAAAGAAATTAAATATTCCAAAAAATTTAAGAAAAACAAATAAAAGTGGATTTACAAATGAACAAGCGGTTAGAGTTTATTTATGGAATAAAACTGGTGAAGGAGTAAATAATTTATCTAAAAAAGATTTAAAAGAATTACTTGATCTAGTAGAAAATGATCCACAATTAAAAGCATTTGCAGATGGATTATTAACTATTACTAAAGGAGATGGTTATTCAAAGCCAGGGAAAAATTGGTTAAGTGGAACTATAACTACAGATTTAATAGACATTCTTAACACTACTAAAAGAAGTAAGTATTTAGAGGTTTGGAAAGAAAATGCAGATACAATTTTTTCTAAAGAAAATTTATATAAACTAGAAGCAATTCATGGTTCAAAGTATAGAGAAGCTTTAGAAGATATGCTTAGAAGAATGAAAAGTGGTAAAAATAGACCTGCAAGTAATAATAAACTTACCAATCAAGTAATGGATTGGATTAATGGATCTGTAGGAACTATAATGTTCTTTAATATGCGATCTGCTTTATTGCAATCTATTTCTGCTTCTAACTTTGCAAACTGGACTTTTAATAATCCCTTGAAAATGGGGGCAGCTTTTGCTAATCAAAAACAATTTTGGAGTGATTTTGTTTTTATAATGAATTCTGACTATTTGGTTGATAGAAGAAAAGGATTGAAATTAAATATAAATGAAAATGAAATTGCAGATGCGGCAAAAAGTTCTAGAAATAAATCCAAAGCAGTTATTAATTATATATTAGAAAAGGGATATTTACCTACTAAATTTATGGATAGTTTTGCTATAGCTTCAGGAGGTTCTATGTTCTATAGAAATAGAATAAAGGACTTAATGAAAAATGAAGGTAAATCTCAGGAAGAAGCTGAAAAGCAAGCTATGGAAGAATTTAAAGAAAAATCTGAAGCTTCTCAGCAATCATCTGATCCAAGTAAAATCTCATCACAACAATCTAGTTTAATGGGTAGATTATTACTTCAATTTGTAAACACTCCAATGCAATATGCTAGATTACAAAAACGCGCTTTACAAGATTTAATAAACGGTAGAGGTTCTAAGAAAGAACATATAGGTAAAATTATGTATTATGGTGTGATTCAAAACCTATGGTTTAATGCAATGCAACAAGGTTTATTTTTATTAGGGTTTGAAGATGATGATGACGAAGAAAGAAAAAATAAAAAGACTTTTAATACTATAAATGGAATGATGGATAGTATTTTAAGAGGTACAGGATTTGGAGGAATGGTAATATCTGTTTTAAAAAATCTTGGAATAGATATATATGAGAGATCTCAAAAAAGTAGACCCGAATATTCGGCTGCATGGCAAGAATTACTTAATTTTTCTCCTGCTATTAGGAAAAAATTAATGAATTTAAAAAGTGCAGGATGGGAGTTTGATTCTAAAAAGCGAAGGAAAAATATTGCTAAAAAAGGTTTTGCTATAGATAATCCTGCCTGGGAGGCATTAGCTAAAGTTATAAGTACCACTACTAATATTCCAGTAGATAGATTATTTGTAAAAGCTGAAAATATACAAGCTGCATTAGCAGAAGATACAGAAACTTACGAAAGTATATTTATGCTATTAGGTTGGCCATCTTGGGATGTTAAACCAGAATCAAAAGACAAAGGCAAAAAGAAAAAAGTAAAACCACCATTCAAAATTAAGAAAAAGATTGAAATAGGAAAAAATAAACCTTTTAAATTAAGAAAGAAAATAACAATAAAATAAACCAATCAAAATGAATATAAAAAAGAGTCCCTTAAGACAAGTAAATTTACATTTATCTAAAAATTCAAAAAATAAAGATGAAAATAAAATCACCGCTGGAGGTTTTAGTGAATTACAAAAAAGAGAAGGAAATATTGGTGCTGGAGGAGCTTTAAAATTTAACTATCCAAAAGGATCTACACAATTTGGAATTGGTGGTTTTAAACCTATTACCAAAGATCCTTATTCTGATTTTAAAGGAGCTGGAGGATTAAATGTTGAACAAAGTTTTAAGTTGGGTGATAAATGGAAAGGTAGTATTAAAGGGGGGCTTAATAAAGGAATTGGGAAAAATTTTGATCTGAAAGATTTTCAATTTGGAGTTTCATTTACTAAAAAATTTTAAAAATAAATAATATAAACTAAAAAAAACAAATATGATGAAAACTTTACTAAAAACAATTTTAATATCCTTATTTATAGGATTAGGAATTATTTCAACCACCGCTCAATGCGATAATGGAAATAATATATATCCATCAACTCCATATACTCCTACGCCTAATGCTTGGAGTACTGCCTCAGGAAATAGCTGGGCAGGTGAAATAATACCAATAAACGTAAGAGCGGGTTATGAATATCAATTCTCAACTTGTGGAACTTATGGAGGTATGACTGCACGTTATGATACTCAACTATCTCTTTATGATGATAATGGAACTAATATAGCTTATAATGATGATTATTCAGGTTGTTCACTTCAAAGTTATATAGCTTGGACTGCAACATATGATGGTGTTGCTTATTTACACCTGAATGAATATAGTTGTCAATCAAATCAAACCGCTACAGAGGTAATGATATACTCTACCCCCGCAGCTGCACCAGTAGCTTGTGCTACTTTAGATTATAGAGAAGATTTTGAATCTGGCTCTAGTGATATAGCAATTACTTCCGGTATTGGTGGATCAGGTGTTATAGATGCTACTTCTGGAAATAGTAGTTTAAATGGTTTACATTTACAAGGGAACACTAGTTCTTATTGGTACACTCCATATAATACAGGTGCTGATGCTTTTAATAGCTCTCCACATCACATTGTCACTGCTTCAAGAGACATATGTGCTTCAACAGATCCTAATATAAAACTTACATTTGACAAAATGCAAACTTATACTTGGAACGTTAATTATTGTTGGTTTAGATTAACAGTTAATGGAACTCCAATTTCTGATGTAAATGGTAATATATATTTTAATGGCTCTAATAACACGTGGGCTCCAATGGAATATGATCTTTCAGCTTATGCTAATGTTGATTTTACCGTAGCATGGGAATCATGTAATAAATATTACACAGGGTATACGACAACTGGAATGGGTGGAGATGCTGTTTATATTGATAATATAACTATAAGACAATCTGTAGGAGTTAGTCCTCCAACAACACCTGGTGTTATAGTAGGTGATGATCAACCAAATGAAGCAACTCAAAATCTTACTTACACAGTAGCAATAGATAATAATGTAGTATCTTATGCTTGGACAGTTCCTACTAATTGGACTATTATGTCTGGTCAAGGAACTAATACGATAACTGCAGCAGCAGGAAACTACGATGGTAATATATCTGTAGTAGCTACTAACAGTGCTGGGAGTTCTTCTCCAAGAACAATGGCTGTAGATGTAGCTTTGATTGAGAGAAATTTTCCATATTCAGAAGGTTTCGATAATGAAACTCTTGATGGAACATCTGCTTCTTTAACTGGTTTTACTTTCGATGCTAATGGTTGGAGAAATATATCAGGTGATAATGCAGACTGGAGAACTTATTCAGGAACTACACCTAGTAGTTATACTGGTACAAGTGGAATAGATCATAGTATAGGAACTTCTTTAGGAAGATACTTGTATATGGAATCTTCATCTCCAATGTATCCTAATAAAACGTTTGATTTATTATCCCCTGCATTTGATTTAAGATCAACTACGACTCCTATCTTAACCTTTTGGTTTAACATGGAAACTGATAACACAAACTCTGAATTAGCTTTAACATATAGTTTAGATAACGGTGATACATGGAGCAATGATGTTGCTTTTATGGATCATTCAGTTAGTGGTTCACCAAATGTAGTAGGAGATATGGGGAGTAATTGGAGACAAGGATTAGTTGATTTAACTTTCTTACAAGCAGAGAGAAGTGTTATGTTTAAAATAACAGGGACTACAGGTAATACATATTCCTCTGATTTATGCTTAGACGATGTTAAATTAGTTGATGCAGTAACTACGTCAGTTGACGTTGGAGAAAACTTAACTATCAGTGCTAACTACAGTGGAGCTACTGGGTTTATTTTAAATGGAACAGATGCTCAAATAGTAACGTCTAATAACTCTTCAATTCCAGATTTAACTATTGATAATGGTAATGGAGTTACGATTAATGGAGACTTAACTGTTGCAGCCTTAACGTTGACAAATGGACACGTTACGATTGGTTCTGGAGACGTTTTAACGACTGATGCGATTGCAGGGACATTCAGTACTAACAATCATATAATAGGGTCTGTAAGACGCACATCTAATAATACTGGAGTTAAAGTGTTTCCAGTTGGTGATGGTATAAAATATAGACCTGTTTCATTAGTGCCTCAAACAAGTTCTACTAGTGACTATACAGTTATATATAATAATATGGCTCACAGTTCAGTTGACTTCTCTACATATCCTAATGGAACTCCAACAGGTAGTAATTTACATTCTATAGCTAATGGATATTTCTGGGATATAGAAAAAGGTGCAGGATCTACTCCAGCTAGAATCGGTATAGGTTGGGATGCTACAATGAATGTTACAGTGGCTAACGATATAGTTGTTGCTCACTACAATTCATCAACAAGTCAATGGGAAAATATCATGGGTGGTAACGTAGCTACTGGAACTGCTTCAAGTGGTTTAGCTTTGTCAGATTACACCTCAGATTTTAGTCCATTTGGATTTGGAGATCTAAATGGTGGTAATGTTTTACCTATAGAATTATTATCTTTTACTGGTACAGAACATCATGGAGAAGTAACTCTTAATTGGAATGTGGCTTCACAGATTAACAATGACATGTTTCAAATACATAAATCAATAGATGCTAAACAATGGGAGTTTGTAGGTGCTGTTAGAGGTAATGGTAATACTAATGCTGAATTTAGCTATTATTTAATTGATGACAAACCTTATACGGGAAGATCATACTATAGACTAAAGCAAGTTGATTATGATGGTAGAGAGGAAACATTTAAACCTATAACTATTAATATAGAATCTACAGTTGAAGTAAACGTAAGCCCTAATCCTGCAGAAGGAGCTATATCTCTTAGAAGTAATGAGATGTTATATGGTATAACAACTATTACAATTGTAAATGCTATAGGTAAGATAATGTACGAAGAAACTTTTGATAATAAATTCAACACGCTAAAAATAGATCTTGAAGATTATGCAAAAGGATTCTACTTGTTAAACATAAAAAATCATCAAAAAAATGAAACACTTAGATTTATAAAGAAATGAACAAAATTAAATCATATAATACAGCGATTAGAATTTTACGTCGCAAAAAAAATAAAACACTAAAATATTTATTAAAAAAAATATAAAACAATAACAAACAAAAACAAAAAAAAATGGAAGGAATAACAAAAGATTGGCAACAAGATGCTAGAATAGCAGCATTAGAAAAAGCAGGCGGCGGCGGCAGTATTGAAGTACAACAAGGTGGCGCTCCAGTAGTGGCCTCATGCGACACACTAAATTTTGATGGTGCTGGCGTGAGTGTTTCAGATGAAGGAGGAGGAACCTCAAAAATAAGTATACCAGGTGGTGGTGATGGAGATGGTGGAGCATTTTCACCGTTTAATGTAGCAGCCTCCACAATAAACTTAGATATAAGTTCTTTTCAGAATATAATATATTTAACTATAGCTGAAGCTGACATGGAGATGAAATATATTACATTTTGGGGAGCAAATGATGGTGAGAATGATGGAGATGTTGAATGCGCTGTATATAAATATGTTGGCCCTGGTGACCCTGGAAATGATCTTCTAGGACTAGCAGTAACAGATCCACTTAATTTATGTGATTATGGGCCTAATACATTAACTTTTGTAGCTGAACCAGGTCAAAGTCTAGACGTTTTGAAGGGTGAGAGTATAATGGTTGGAATGCGCTTAAAGTCAGGTACTTGGGAAACGGTAGGTCACGATTCAGCTTTTGAAGGTTGGGTTTTTGGAGTAGAAAGTAGTGGAGGACTTGTAGCGTTTCCAGATGTGTATCCTGAGCTTGAGGCAGAAGGATGGCAAGCTTCTCCAAACAGATTTGCATGTACTATACATGAAGTAACAGTTTAATAATTTAGGAACTAAAAAAAATGGGCACCATACCCAAAGTTCCTGTAACCAAAAAAGGGGATCTCATTACGAGGTCCCCTTTTTATTTTTAGTTATATTAAGTTTATTTTATTTCACAAGATCCACCAGCGCAAGCTAATTCACCTGCTAAATCTGTTTCATCATCTATTTCTATTATTTTAGTTAAATCTATTTCTTTTAAATAACTTAACATTTCTCTATATTCTGCAGCTGATATATCTTCAAATGGTGCTTGAACATAACTACCACCATCATAAGGTAAAACAGACAATCCATTGTAATGGTTTCTATTCTCCCACATCCATTCTCCAGCAGCTTTCCATTCATTATCTTTTAAAGAAATTGTAGCAGACACGTTGTGAGTGTTAGATCCTTTTCTATGACCTGGAACAACCCATTCTGTAGCTACTTTTTTAACTCTCTCTAATAAATCAAATGCTGATTCAGTTCTAAGTATAGAACCTGATGGAGCTTTTTGTGGTATTGATATTACAGCAGTATCATGAGGTCTAAAATAGTCATCTTCAATTAGCTCTGGATGTCTCCATTTTAAATATTCATATATAGATTCATTTTTACCAACCCTCATCCTACGGACATAATATTTGTTATGCCATGCATGTATACCAGATGATGTCCCTAATGCCAGAGATGTCGTCCCTGCAGGCTTCACAGTCGTGCATCGTGCTGCAGACTTGATCCCAATGTTCCTTGCGACCCTTGCATTCTCTTTTTTTACTACATTAGCAGCTTCAGTCATATCATACCCTAAAACTTTGCCACTAGCTATGCCTGTCATTGATACTCCAATCAACGCATCTTTCTCAGTTGTCTCTTGCCAAATTTCTCTTAAATAGTGAAAGTCAGTATAACCAGCTTGTAATGTACCTATAAACGCCGCAGCTTTTACTCTTTTATTAAAATCTTCTTGAGACTCGATATCACTTACATTAACTTCACATAAATTACAAAATTGATAAGGTCGTAAAGCGATCTCACAACATGGATTAGTTCCCCAATCTTTATCATTGTTGAAGTAAATACCAGGTTCTCCTGCTCCACTTTTTTCCACTCTATCCCAAAGTTTCATGAAAAATTCTTTAGTTATTTTATGTCTCATTAATATAGCAGAATTATTTGCTCTACCTCTTTGGGGATTCGTTTCCCACCAATTTCCAGATTTACTAGATATCATTTCAAAATCATCTGCAGAGAACAAAGATATTAAAGCTGCTCTACGAATACCACCAGCTAATACAGCATCTGCTATATAACAAATGATATCATGAACTTCTAAAGTAGATAATTGTTCTCCATCTTCTTTGGTTTGTAGTAATCCTTTTAATTTAACTAAGCATTCTTTTAATGGTTGTGGACCAGGCGCTTTACCTCCTGATGTTACTAATTGGGCTCCTTTAGGTCTTATGTCTGAATAATCAAAACTGATTCTAGAAGATCTTCTTTCTCCTAAGTATGATTTCATTAATACTTTTATAGCATCTGCCCAACCTTCAATTGAATCACCAATTAAAAATCTTCTTCTCCTTTTTTCATAAGGTTTATTTATAGGAGGTAGTTTTTCTACATGGTGGTTTTGAACTGAATATCCTACGCCTGTTCCCCCAAGGAGTAAAAACATTACTTCATGGAAGCAATCCACGTGGTCAATCGGTAAGTAAGCGCAGTTATATACTCTATTAGGAGATATTTCAATAGGTTTGCCACTGAATTGAAGGCTACGCATGCTTGGTAAAACTTTTTTATCATATACTAATTTATATACTTTTTCTATTTGCTTTGTAAGATTTGGATAGGTTTTAATATGCATAGCTTTATTCCTTGATACTAACTCAATCCAACTCTCTCTACGTTCTAATAATGGTATGTACTTAGCATATTTCATATATATAGTTATATTAGATAATATTTGACTTGCTAATTCCATTTATTTTATTTTAATTGTTTTATTTTCATTTTCTTCCACCTGTTGTTTTAATTTATCGATAGCATCTTGATAACCAGGTAACAATTTTACGGTTTCAAGTGTTCCAATACCTAATTCACGTAGGTTGGTAATTTCATTTATTAATTGTTGAAGAACTCTAGTCATTGCTTCTAGTTTATTCTTCATTTCTAGTAAATTCTTTTCTTTCATTATATATATTTATACACAAATCAATTAGGGGTAAGTAAAACACATGAGATACAAAATTTTTGCTTTTATAAGTTCTAAGGCCTATTAATATTCCAGGGTATAGTCCTATACTTATGTCCCATCTTTTCATTCTATTTTATTTGTCTTTCAAATTCTATTAATTCTTTATATTTTAAATATCCTTTAGTCTTAATGCTCCAATTAACAAATTTATCAATTTGTCTATTTTTGTATTGCATTCTTGCTATTGCTGCACTTTGCTTAGGATGAGGTTTATTGTCTCGTCGCACTCCGCTTGATTTTGTGGTTTGTAAATTGTTACTGATGGACGGTTAAACTTTATATATTTCTTAAATAATTTCCATCTAAGTGGAAAGGATTCATTTGGTCTACCTTTACATTCTATTATAAAATCTATTCCTATGAAATCTGGAGTATATTTAATATTATTTATATTCTTGTTTCCTCTATTTTTATATTCACCTTTTCCATTAGCACACCGTTCATAAACATCGTTTGTAAACGTAAAAGCAGAAACCAATTCAAATGTTTCTCCTTCGTAAATCGCATTAATATTTGCATTTTTTAATGCTTTATACATGTAGGCTTCAAGGCCTGAAGCGAAAGAAATCCCATCAACTAGGGTTTTCTTCGCTCTTACAGGTCCTTTTTTTCTTTTACGTCGCAACATCTGTAACGTAGTATGGTAAACCTATTTCAGGATCTTTCTCCTGTAGTTCTTCTCTAGCAGTTTGAATGTATAGTATCGCATCCATTAACTCCTCTTGTATATCATTAAGATATCCTAGAAGATCTTTGTGTCCACCAGTTCTTTCAGAATCTAATGTTCTACCATATTTTCCATATCCTACATTAGAGCGTGATACAAATTTATCTACAACTCTTTCAACCACTGGATCTCTAAATTTGATTTTCTTTTCTTTCATGATTTTACAAATGTTCCATTTTTCATTTTACCTTTACGGTTTTTAATTTCATTATAAGCTGAATTAATACAGTATTCTATGTCTGTACCTATTAGTTCTGCTAAGTTAGTTAGTACAACTACCATATCTCCAATAGCATCAACTTGTTCTTCGAAATCATCTTTCAATAATCCTCTACCAAGTTCTCCAGCTTCCTCCATTAATTTACAGAACTGAGTTTTAGGATCTCCTTTTTTATAAAGACCTCTAGCTTTCGCCCAATTCCTTATTAATGCAAAGGTTTCATAAGAATCATTAAAACGATGTTGTAAATCATCTTCTATAGTTTTTTGATAATCTTTTATTTTCTCTTTAGCTTTGTTTTTAAAAGCTTCAAAGAAAGCTTTGTTATATACATAACTTCTTTTTGCATCGTACATAGAAGTTTTTGCGTTATCTACAATCCACTTTACTGTTTTAGTATTAAGAGGAAATGTTCCATATAGTGTTTCCCAATCTTCTCCTAAATGATCCATTAAATTACCTTTTAGTTTGTTCAAAGGCCATGGAAAAGTTGATGTCATTTCTGTTGCGTTTATTTTCATATTATTAAATAAGTTTTTATATTCTACTCTGTCAATCTTATAACCATAAGACTGTTGAAGTTCTATCTCACGTTTTGATATATAATCTATATCGTTGCTATGATCAAGAACTTCATATTCGTCTGGAAAGTATCCCTGTTGTTTTGTTACCCTATCATTAAGATTACGTGTAACTCCAATCTTTTTACCCGGGATGTGGTATAAATAATATATTATATTATCCATAGTAATCTGCCTTTCGTTGTATTAAGTTATTTTTATCTAACTGTGTTTCGTAAATATGGATATTATGTGCAAAGTGATAATAACCACCTTGTTCATATCCTGTCCTCTCTGAGACTAGTTTTTGTAATTGTGAAAAACAATATTGATCAATGCAGAAACCGAACCAGAGATCGTTAGATCGCATCGTAACGCACATTTCAAGTCTATTATTCACAACTGAAAACTGAACTGCAGTCGTACATGGTGTGTCATATCTATATCTTGATATTTCTTTACCATCATATATCGATATAACTGCTTGCCTGGTGTTTGGGTCGCTTTTTAATTTAGCTACAACTTTATCTAATTGATATTCTCTCTCCCATTGTGCTCCATAATTAGAGTTAACCTCTCCACGTTCATTAGCCATTTTCTCCCAAATATTTGGTACCATTCCATATATCTCCTCTAGTTTTTCTATTTTAGGAGATCCACTTAGATACCACTGCCATTCTGCTTCCGCGTATTCTTCGTTCCATTTGCGGAACTTTGTTGTTATTTTGTTATTCCAAGGTTCTTTAATATAAAAACCAATATTGAATAATGTTTTTGTATTAGCATAATCCATGCCATGATTACTTATCCCATCGTATAGAGATTCAAAAGCTTCATTTGCTGTTTTATATATTCTTTTCATTTGTTATATTTGTTATAGTAAAATCTATATAGTTCAAACACTTTATCATAAAGTTCCTGAGGACCATATTCTTTTGGGCTCGTTATTTTTTTGCCGTTTGCTGTTACTTCTATTTCCCAAGTTCTATTTCCAAGTCCAGGTGTTGTTGCATACGTTGCAATGGTAACCCCATGAGCTATACACCAGTAATAAGCTAGACAATCTTCTTCAGTCCACTCTGGTGGTTTACATTGTACCCCTTTTTTTGATCTTATTCCCATGGCATTTTTGCGTCTAATTCAGGTACTATCTCAGGAATAAAACTCCCTGATCTATGTTCCCATGTAAAAAATGATTCTCCTTGGTTTTCTCCTAAGTTTTGGAATTTTACCTTAAGTACTTTAACTTTTGTATTTTTCTTTTCATAATCTCTGTGTACTAACAGTCCATGATAACTAGCATCGTACCATTCACCTCCACCTTTAATGTTATACATAGTTGGTTCTTCGATTTTACCATTACCATCTTTATACATTTTAGTTGGGTGTGCTACTATAAACACTAACACATCATATTTTTTTGCAAATATTTCTATCTTAGTTAAATACTCCATAGTATAACGATTTACATCTTCCGTTTGGCAATCTACATCTCTCACTTTATTGTAAGGATCTATCACTAAACATTTAATACCTTTTCGTTTAACTAGTTCAGCACCTTTTCGTAATACAGATTCTAATGTATATCTCTCCATATCAATAAAAAAGAAACTACTATTAATATGATCTGCTACTTTATTCCATTTATTTCCTCCAATATCTCTTTTGTTAGGCATATCTCCCCATACTTTACGCATGAGTTTGTGAGCATGCAGAAATGTAGGATGATTTTCTGGTGATGCAAAAGCTGTTTTCCAACCATAGTTTTGATTATAACCTACTACCATTTGATCCACCCAATCTGATTTACCAGATGATGGTATACCTGTAACAGTTATAAATTGCCCGGTATATGTACTAAAGATTTCATCAAAGTTTTCTAATCCTATTTGGAAACCAGGTTTAAACCCGTTCTCAACAAAATCAGTGACATCATCTTCTATATCTCTAAATGTAGTTACATTTTCTAAAGGTACAGGTTTAGCTTTTAATACTCTTTCTTTTAAAGCCTCTTTACCATGTTTAAGTAAGTATTCATTAGCATCTTTTAAATCTTTAAAATCAACTAAAAAACATACTTCTGCTCCTAATCTTCGTATTAGTTCAGCTTGTAAAGCTAAACCAGGGGCATCAGAATCTACAGCTAAAATTATTTTTTCTTTATCTTCAAAATAATCTATACAGTTATCTAAGTAATCTAAGTTATTAGAATTTAAGGTTGCGCCATTCGGTACTGAGACAGCGTTCGATATACCAGCCTCATATAAGGCTAGAACATCCATTTCACCTTCGGTTATTACACACCAATCGTGACCTACAGTATTGTCTATATTATAAAATACTTTTTCTGCTCCTTTATATAATTTAAAGTTTTTACGAGCATCTCTATATTTTATATTTGTAAGTAATCCTCCAACCCAGTAGTTAAACTTTATTACATTCTCAGCTTTACCGGTTTGTGGCATAAACTCTTTGCCAAAACCTACACCAGCATCATCTAAAGTTTGTTTAGATATCCCTCGTGTTTTAAACCATTCATATTGTTTATCTCTTGAATAATCAGGATTAAATTCCATTTCAGGTATAACGTAAACTTTTTCAGCTTTACCTTTACGTTTGTAAGTATGTAGTTGAAAGGTTGAATCACAATTATGACAAGTACCAAGCCCACGTTCCCAATCATAAGATGAGCATTTCGCTTTCTTATTCTCAGGTTTCCTAGAAATAGAACACAGGGGACAAATCCCCTGCGTTTTTCCTACATCTAAGTCGTGCTGATTAAATCCATCTATAATGAATCCATTTATTTCTTTATCTTCGACTTGCATTTAACTTAATTGTATTAAAATGGTAGATCCTCTGCCTCTACCTTTGGCTTTTCTTGTAGAGGAGCTCCGTCAAAATTTGGTTCAGGGAATGTTCCATTAGTCCATACTACTTTTACATTTCCTAAATAAGTTTTTTCAACTTTAGCTTCTCTTTCTTCTTTCGTTTGATCAACTATTACTGGACCTTGATTTCCAAATTGATCTGGTTCATCATTCACTGTAATAGCGATTGTTAAATAATTACCTTTTTTACCTTTATATATTTTTTCCTTAGGTATGTTATTAAGGTTTATATTTGCTTTTATAATTCCTGCCATTTTTATAGGGTTTCGTTAATAAAATATTGTTGAGGTTTAAATCCCTCAGTCTCATGAAATAGTTCATACATTTCACAAGCCTTATCTACTTTTGCTTTTCCTGATTCATAAAAATCAGTTGAGCAATCAAACAAACCTATTTGGCCTGTTTTCTTATCAATAGCTAAAAAGATCATTTCGTATCCAAATAATTTTCTATAGATATATGCTTGAGAATCATAATTATATTTCTTAGCATTCCATCTAAATTTATCTAAATCTGCTGTGGTTTTTAAATCTATTATGCACTTTTCTTCGTGATTAATAATATCTGCTTTACCTTTCCACATTTGTCCACCAATCTCTGCTATTGCAGGTTCTTCATATTGAACTGGATGGGATGGATGTGGTGGTGGTAAAATTAATCCTCTGCATACATCATTATCCATTACTTTTTCAACCAATGCCTCAATCAAGTCTACTTCATGTTGAAGTAAGCAAAGTTCTCCTCCTGATATTTCTTTATACATCTTAGTATTTCTACTACTTGATTCTACTATTTTAAAATTCTTTATTTTATCTGGTTCTAAAATAGCTGTATGAAAATATCCACCAATTAAAAAATTTGGATTACTTTTTGTTGGTTTATGTAAGTCAAGAGGATTTTTTAGTAAAGTTTTTATATTAGAATTACTGAGAAATTGTTGGCCAAATTCACCATAATAATGCTCATCATCCCTCAACTTATCTATTATTTCTTCTTTCTTCATAATGTTTGAGTTATTAGTTTTTCTTGTTTAGCAGAGATGATATATTTATTTTTTATCGTTTCAATACTTCCACCTTTAGCTACATAATCCTTAGCTTTATCTAAAGATTCATTTGTAAGTTTTTGTTTAATACCCGCTTTTCTCTCTTGTTGAGAGGAACCAAGTCTTACAGCGCCATTTTTACCATGAGCGTTTGTCGCATCGCTGTCTTGCGTATCATCTATTAGGAATAAATTCCCTAAAGCATATTTCTTTCCATAAGAAGATGCAGCTCCATATCTTTGGGGCATTTGCATTCCTTTCTGGTCTGTGTCAACTCCTACAATCGCAGTTGCGCTTACAGTGCCTTTTTCATCTTGTAAAGTTGCTGTGGTTTTAAGTACAGGTTGTTCTGAACTCCCTGGCTTCATAGTCAATAACTCTTCAGTTATTACTACTGTACAGTTTAACTCCTTTAAAAAGGGCTTTGTAGCTTCTAGGATGTCTTCGGCAGATCGGAAATAATACTTACCGAAAGAGTTAAATCTACTTTTCTTTGATTTAAACTCAGTTTGGATTTTTGTCAATTTTTCGTTTATTGTCATATTATTATAATTACATATTTTAATTTACATTTACAATGGTAACTTACAGGTAATCAATTACTTGCGAGTGATCCACGTTTTCTATTAATTTGGTTACAGCTTGTTTTTTTAGTTCTGAAACTCTTACATATGCAGAAACTCCTTGTATACCTAATTCGTTAGCTATTTGTTTTGCTGAATGTTTATCACAATCAAGACCATAGCTTAATCTTAATACTTGATATTCATTATAATTTAAATGTTTTTTTAATATACTATCTAAATATATATTTAACATTGCTAAATTATAAGGTTTGCTTTGATCAGGTATTTGATTTGCCCAATCTTCTTGTTGATCTTTAATTTTATTATCTATACTAAGAAATATACTATTAAAAAACATGGCTACCATTTTCTTGTCTTTACCATTGTCTTTACGTATTTCATTAAGTTTGTGTTCTGGTATTCTAATATCTCCTCTATTAATATCAATAGCTCTTCTAATATGACCTCTTATTCTTTTAGCTAAAAAAGATTTTAAAGTTCTTTCTGGATCGTCACTTTCAGTAATCATTTTCCATATAATTTTATCTACTGCCAATACTAATCCTACACTTCCAGCTTGAATAATATCCATTATACTCATAACTCCAGAGGCTTGTTGAGAAGTAGAAAATTTTCTTGCTATATTTTCTACAAGAGGTAGAAATTTAACTATTATTTCATCTCTAGTATATTCGTCCCACATTTGCCCCTCAAGGTTAGATAAAGTTGTTTTTAGATCGTTGTTGTATCTTATGTAATTTGGAATATTATATTTTTTCATAAGTCATTATTTAAAATTTCTTTTTCTTTTTTTAGTTCTTCACCTATAGTTCGATAAATTGTTCTATCTGAACATTTAAGATGTTTAGCTAATTTATTTATAGTGATTTTTTCTTTTCTGTCATTTATATATAACATAGAATCATATATATCATCTACATGTATTCGTTTAGTTCTACCTACTAATGCTCCAACTATTTTAAGTTTTTCTTCAACTGTTAAATAGCAGTCAACATAAAATATAACTTTTCTTAATCTATTATTAGGTGGTTTTTCTAAATCACACATGTTTACACTATAAATGATTTTAATTAATGAATCTTTTGATATTGTAAAAGTAGTGAATCCATTTTTAGGTTCTGCTATAACTTGAGCTAAATGTTCAAAATCATTAAGCTCCATACTTGGATTCAAGTACCATAAAACTAATAAATGCCATTTCAGAGATTTATAAGTATTGATTTTAGCTCTACTTCTAAATAATTCATAGCATTCATATGTACCATTTTCATAGTATCTTCCCCATTCATACTCGACTGTGGCAGGTTCTATAGGGAGTGTACGATATATTATATAGCGCTGGTTTAGATAGTTAACATTTCTATCATATGACAATAGCCCCTTACTCAATATCTTTAGGCCTTATGTCACAGTCTAATTGTTCGTATAATAATTCTTCATCTTTGATGATTTTTTTGATTAATTCATAATATCTTTCTGATAAAGGATCATGAATTTCTATATATTTTTCTTTTGATTTTCCCATTATAATTTTATTAATTTTAATCGTCTACTGTATTTCTTAATACAATGCAATTTGGTTTCTAATTTCTTTCTCTCTTTAGCACTTACTTTCTTACTAATTACAATGAGCATGGCTAAATTATGTATTTCTACATGTAACTCATGTATTCTAAATTCTAAATAATTTATATGGTGTTTTTTTCTTGGGTTAAATTCTATTTTACTCATAATTTCTAATACATTTAAAAAGTGGATGTCTGTAGCTATTTGCTTTAGTTCTACCAAAATACGTAAACGTTGCAATTTGCCCAATATAATCGTGTATGTTTTCTAACATATTAGTCATATCTTTGTAATTATAACCTTTACCTGGTGGACATCCAAATTTGTTTCCATCTTCGTCTTCCATTAGAAACTTACCTAAAGTTCCTTCACGTTTACCTTTACCTAGCTCATAACCTACAATTCTAGCTTCAGCATCGCTAAAGTCTTTGAATTTTCTAAGATTATGAGATCTTTTACATTGGTAAGGATCATTAGTTCTAACAATAGAACCTTCGTAACCAGCTATAAGATTTGCGTCATGGCAATTCTTAGCTGATCTTTCAGATGTTATTAATTGAGTGTCTACAGTATGTATACTACTTAACCCAAAATGTTGACTGATCATTAGTGCTTCAGTAGCAAATTCTATTCTCTGATCGAATGGTAACTCTTCATCTATTATATCATAACAATGAAATTGTGTCAATCTTGCAGCCTCAGATCGATCCTCATCAGTTGGTTTTGTTTTTCTGACCAATGATATTATTTTTTCAAAATCGTCCTTTAGATCATGATTATATAATTCACCATCTAATATAACTTTAGGGTATTTTTTAAAAAAAGGTTTTAATTGTTTTAATATATGGTCTATATTTTTCCACTCTTTACCTGTTCGTGAATATGCTACGACATCAAGTAATAATCCGGTATTACCTAAGTTTTCACGTTGTATTACACATCTAACACCATCTAATTTTGGTTGTATATATACTGGTTTATTATAATCTATTGGTTTTTTATTAGCAGGATATGCTAACATTGGTTTTTTTCTCATTTTAGTAATCTCCTAATCTTTTTTGTATTAATCTTAATTTTTGCATTATTTTAGCGGCTTTTAAATATCCTTCTTCAGTATCTTGTCCTTCATATATCATTAAAATAGTTTGCAATCTAGCCAATTCCCCGATTAATAACTCTTCAGTTGTTAAGTCTGGAAAGATTGATCCTATAGGAATTTCTTGTTCTGAATTGTTTTTATAAAAATCAGTTTCAGCTCTATATTCCTGAGATCTAAATAGTTCTGTTATAATTTTTGCAGAAATTAATTCAGCTAATTTGTCCATTTCTTTTTTTGTCATGATCGTATTTATTATATTATCTGTCACTATTCGTATTTAGTTTGTAAAACTAATTTGACTTGGATAAGGGTTTAGTTTTACTTTTTCTAAAAAAATAGGATTCCATTTTGTATATTGTGGGCATTCTTTACAAGGTTTTGATCTCTTGCTAGTTATACATCCACTTAATATTAATGTAATTAGTAATAATTTTATTTTAGTCTTCATATTCTTCCAATATTGCTTTGATATCTGGCTCGTAATCTAAAATTTCTTCAGCAAGTACTAAAAAGCGTCTTAAAGCTGATGTTTCATATCTAGACAATTCTTTTGTATCTCCATCTTCAATTGCATTTAAGCAATCTTGCATATCTCTTGTCGTGTTTTCGAAACGACAGTAACTCATGTTTGGCATAATTTTTTATTTAAATAATCTAGTGATTATTATGATTTGTAATACTAAGACAGTAATACCTGTTAATGTTCTTATAAATTCCATTAAATGGTTATATCTGT
>Ga0209756_1000194_pt1 | contig 59114 bp, 46 predicted proteins | sample ETNvirenome_6_85_FD_184071 | JGI IMG/M metagenome (GOLD analysis project Ga0209756, IMG submission 184071) | Marine viral communities from the Pacific Ocean - ETNP_6_85 (SPAdes) (version 3) | ecosystem: Environmental > Aquatic > Marine > Oceanic | place: Pacific Ocean | collected 2013-06-19 | reverse complement strand
GAGCCAAAGCGCCTGATAATGCGATACAAGGATCTTCCTGCGTATCCACAATGCCAGCATTGAAACTTGTCTTTTTCGATGTTAATTGAAAGTTTGTTTTTGGAATGTTTGCAAGCTGGGCAGTGAAAAAGACGTTCCGATCCCGTAATACGGAAATCTCCTAAGACGCCTCTAAGAACTCGGACTTTTGCTTCCACTCTACACACGCCGCCTTTGCAAGAATCCAACTATCTGCTCGGTCATAAACACCGGGCTTTGGATTACCATGCTTCGTATATTGTACATCAAAAGTGGGGTCGTTGTCAAGAACAAATTGTAAAACAACTGGTTTTGCTTTTTGACCTCTGGGAATTTTTAATCCAACCAGCTTTCTGGCTTGACCAGCAGTCAGGTAAAATGGTTCATAAAAAAACTGCTCAAGGCATAACCAACTCACAATGCCATTGAATCGCTGAAGAATCGACATCGTTTTGGCTGAAGATCCGCCCGAATTAAAAAACATAAAGGGTTGTTCAATGTAAACTTGACGAATGGCAAACTGTTTCCGAACATTCATCAATTCTGATTTTATTTTAGTGGCTTTCTCAAAGATGTTTTTTATTTTGCGTAAGTCCCATGCTTCACAAAACACAATATTGCCGTCTTTATCGATGACAGATGCTCCGGTAATACTTGTAGAAATGTCGAGGGCTAAAATCATATATCCAACGTTATTCTAAAAGTATACCCCACATCGTCAGTTTTTTTAACAGGATTCGCAAGATTGGCAATGCCAATTAATTTCCTGTCCTTATCATAAAGCCCAATTTTAGATATATAAGTAACGGGTTCAAATGAAGCGCTATATCCCGTAAAATCGCTCTGGGCAATATTTTTAACCATGCTGCCGCTAGGTTGGCGAAAGGTATTATATCCCACCATTCCGTTTGATGTCGTGGTTTTGTCTATAAAGGTAGAATTATTAGAAAAATTAAACTCATTTTTTCCAGCCTCTGCAAACATGGTGAGAACTGGAATCGTGTTTGTTCCCTTAAATTCCAGAACATAAGATGACTGTGACGGAATGATACTGCTGCCCGTATATGAACCCCAGTGTGTCCACTTGGGAAAATCCATATCGGCATCATTTTCATAGGAATCCATATTTAAGGTGTTTATATTTGAACTAGCTGTCAACAAAATAAACCCTTCGTTATAAAGCACAGTGCCAACTACGATGCCCGCATTAGAACCCGTTGTAGCGATAAGCAAACCATTTTGTCTTGTGTCAGATGCTTCGCCAATTAAAGAACCCGTATAGTAAAATTTAAGCTTGACCGATCCCGGCTTCATCCCCTCATCAAAAAATATGGAAGGAATAGAAATTAGATTAACTGTTGTAGGGGGGGCATAATAAGTGGCATAATCAAATTCGGCAGCATATTTTTTATTATAATTCAAAGTGTTTTTTAATGCTCGCAAGTGTGAAGCTGTTGCTCCCGCTTGTACAACATAACTGCGACTCAAAGACGAGGTCATGGGATAAGTGCCAGATATTTCGTCCCCGAACAACAGAGCAGAATAAGATGCCTTTGTCGAAACAGTAAAGCTACTTTTTGCGCCATCCTTGGTAATAAAAGGATAAATCAGATCACCGGCTCCACGATTAACATTCATTTCATAGAGCGAAAGATTACCCGATTGAACCTGTGCCCCTTGAGTAATCCTTTCATTTATATACGCACTGCCGCTATAAAGATCAAACTTCTGTCTTGGATGAGATTTCAAAAAGTTCGTGAAAACTTGATTTTCAGTGAACTTTTTCATTTTTAATAATCTAGTCGAACCCTCAATACCAACTCGGTATCTGGCGTTTTCTTGATCGCTTCAGACAATTTTGCCACTGCCATCAAATTGTTGTTCGCATCATACAGACCAACCGAGGTAATGTAGGATACCGGAGTGTCAGTTGGCTGATCTTTCACCACAATCTTGCTTGCACTCAAATACGAAGGATTGCTGGAATAGTTGAAATCATTATGATTGACGCGACAGAAATAAATTGAAGAGTTAAGCTCGGTGGTATTATTAAATTCAATATTGTAAAGTCTGTGACGGAAATTATCCGCAATATCGTTAGACGACCCAGAATAAATCATACGACGCAACGAACCAGAGCCGAAGCTTCCACTATAGGTGGGAGCGTTTTCAACCGGCCCAGCCGCCAGTGGAAATGCACCACCACCGAAAATACCATTTGTAGAACCAGTGGCGTCGGTGCTGCCAGATACGGGAAAAACAGCCACGCCTGCTTGATAAAAAAGCAAACCAGCAAAAGAGTATCCATTAGTTCCCTTCTGTCGCAGAGAAGGATAATCCGTTTGAAAAGTTCCATCTGTACGGACAGTGGTGCCCGTGTTTTCAGTCACATATAGAACACCGAACTCACCGGCTGGAGAATCAACCTTGTAGTCATTTATCGCATTGTAATCGGCAATTGTAAAAAGCTTGGTATAATCGAGTGACGCATACGATCCGGTAAAATAGTACTTTAATTTGAAAGATCCTTTCTTGATTTCGTCTTTATAGAGAAGCCGACTAAAGTTAAGAAAAAGAGCATTGTTATATTTACTGCCCTCCGTAAGATCTCCGTTTTCATCAAACTGGCGAACGCCACCGGTTACATCAAATCCGGCTAACACTTGTGCCATTGAGTTATAAATATTCAGACGTTTCTTCTTGGCAGCGGCAGTCAAGCCGCCTAAATTTCCTGTTGCGGCTGTGGACCAACCCTCCGCTATATCAAAAATGTGATTTGCCGAAGAACTTAAATAAGGATAATCATAAACGGACTCAAACATACCATGAGTAAACAACCTTACGTTTGTGGCTGTATCGTCGGGATCACCGGAACCATAAGTTCCCGATATTAAAGTCCCTGTCATGGGAACACTTTCATGTAACAAAGTTTTTGTACTTGTTACGTCATTTGGTTGAAACTTTTTATAAGATGCCATCTTTTAATCCTTGTATTTAAAATCCTATGCCGCTAAAAACTTTACAAAACGAACCGGAATATCTAGTCTATAACCCGTTGTTAGCCCCACAACCTGAATACTGGTATCTAGCGAATATACAGTGTTCTTGCTGTTATACTGCGTATCCAGCACATCAGAAGTGTTTCCAAAAGTAGTAAAATAATAATTGGAATACCGTAAATCAGTTGTTGCCTGTAGACTAAATTTTAGGCGATTAGTGTTAAATGGTCCTGCCAGAACCGAATCGGTGGTGTCTGGGTTAGCGTCGTTGTCAGTAATGGTAACAAAACAATTAGGAACGGTGGGACGAGTAACAATATAAGTCGCCATATTATCATCGTCTATTTGGGCATCCCCAACTTGTGTAGCTTTCGCATCAACCAAAGTACACAAACGATTATCCATCGTAATAAGATACCCCGTTTCCTCGTAAATTGTCTCTAAGTTATCTTTAAAAGTGATAGCGTCAGTGTTCAATCCCTGATCAACGGTTATTAGCTGACCTGATGGTATAACGCCCTCTGCTGTCGCATTGAAATTGCCGCGTTGGAAGCTGTTCTGTGTGGTGTCGGAATAACCATAAACATCACCGGCAACGCCCGAACTAATATCTTTTACGTTCACAATCCCAATAAAAGTGAGTGTTGTGTTGTTCGTTGAGAAACCTTGTAGGACGGAATTTGTATTTAACATCATTATGGGAAGATACAGAATGTCGGTACTTGAATAAGAAACGAGCTTTGATTTCATAGACGATCCATTGTTGGTGAACGCTTCCAAAATGGGGGTTTGTAATATGTTCAAATCATAATAAGCCGAACCGTTTGCGTTACTGCCATCCCACTGACCATAATCAATTTCGTCGTCGCCGAGAGCAAAACGTACAATGTTAAAAGTGCCGTCGCCCTTTGACAACCTTTTCCTGCCGTCGTCGGTTAAAACCGCATCTAAAATAATATCGCCTGAATTGTTAAGAAAACCCATCTTTTAACTCCTTTACTTCTCTAAATAGGTATAGAAATATAAAATTACCCGCTCGGCGTGTTTTTGAAAACATAAGATATTACGGAAGCTCCACGGTATTAACATCTATTTCTTCTATGCGGGGATCATTGGGTATATCTTCCATCGAAGAAACAGTCTTTAGCCCTTTTGTAAACTCAACATTAAAATCAACCTTCTTGTTTGTTTTCAGAGATCTCAGCCTAATCTTGAATTTTTTGCCGAAAACTGACTTGGTTTCAAGACTATTGTTTGCGCCAATTTTCAACTGGAGTTGATCGTTTACATAAGACTGTAACTGCTGATCCGTGGGAGAAATAGAAAGAATTTTTTTGAAGGTCGGGGCTGTTGATACTAAATCATCTTCTTTCTTCATCGCCTCCATATCATAAAGCTCGATAATAGGATTAATAAATCCATCATCATTCATAAGATATAAATGAAAAACGGCGGTTGGATTGGAAACGTTATCATTAAAATCAATTGATCTGGCGATGTAATAATAATCCTTATTTGGTTCGACCGTGTCCACCATTGACATGCCTACAAGTTGGTCCTCTGGTTTATCTAGTTTTTGTTGGAGGGTGGCGGACCTTAAAACCCTTGTTCTTTTAGCAGCCGCAAAATCTTGAATTTGTGTAGGAGCAGTCTCCAAACGAAAGACTTCAATATATTTTACATCATCAAAATCTGATTTAAACCACGTTTCGTTCTTTTTTAAGCTCACATGCTGTCTCGCATAGTTTTGAGTTTTTTCAAATTTTGACACATCTGTGGCCAAAATCGATTCAAAGGGGGCAATATATTGATCAAGGTTTGTTCCAAAAATCAACGACACCTTGTCATCAACTCCTCGACGTGGATATATGGAGAAAAGAGGGGCAATAGGTGCAGAATCATAAATATAAGGCTCTTCCGATGTGGAGGTAAACATCATTCCTTCACTATCAAAATAAGGAACCTCGTATAAAAGAAGTTCCGGCTTTGCCACTAAGTGAAAATTTAGTTGTGGTTCCCAGTTTGCGTCTTGACCGTCCCGATAAACATCTCCAAATATCATAAGAGCAAACTCATTGCTGAAGGAGTTGAACTCTTCTTTGCTGTCTTTGTGAATTACAGACCAGCCCTCGATCTTGTCTTTAAAGTTGTTGGTTAGGAATCCATACTGTAACGGCTTGCCGTCATCATCGACGCCACCGGCAGTGTGCCCCATGGTTCCCCAAAGCTCATCGGAAAACTCGGCGGCATCGATGGGATCTCCTAGTTTTTTTCCGTTGGGAGTTTGATAATGATAATTCATACCAATCGTGGCTTCAAGCGCAAAAATTCGGTATGTAGGGTTACTATCAAAAGCAATACGATTATCAAACACCTTCACAATGTCCAAACCGGGAAAATTAGGAACGAACCACTCTTGTCGCCACTTGCCTTCGTGAAGTTTTTCAATTCTATAACATATGATCTCGCGGTATTGAGGTAGCGTAAATATTTCTATGGCATTTTTAGTAGGCATCATAGATTTTAAAATCTTTTTCACTTTATTTTCAAACAGCAAAAAAGACAATTTCTTAATAAGAGTAGAACACGTTCCTTTGCCTAGCCCCCTTAGATCAATATTAAAAAAGTCGGGATCTTTCATTGCCTCTTGAATGCGAATGATGTTTGTCACGAACTGTGACTGCAACGGAATATCACCACTCGTTTGTGCCAAACCAACAATATCCATTGGTTGAGAGCTTAAAAACCATGGCTTATCTTCCCACTTGGTAACCTTGTTTAAGTTAGAAGCACTGTCCACATAAAGAGACATTAATTGATTAAAAAACGGCTTTATGGGATCAGTCATCATGAACGACATGAGGTTATGCTCACCCCCGGCAAAAGCCTTGCCGGGACGGTTGAGGCGGGCTAGGTGTATGTCACCAGTTGTCGCTTGATCGGTCGAAAACTCAACCTTCGAATAGAAGGGAACAATCTTATCTAAATCGGTTATCGGATCAAGAGGGGGAATCTGCTCGGCGGGGCCGAGTTGGTTGTTCGCCAGCGCAAAAATATGTCCACTCACCTTGTCCTGTAAAAAATGAAAAACAGACTTTAAATCACCACCGGCAATATTTTCGCAACCATTCAAAAAATATTTATAAGAATCAAAATCATAAAAAGCATAAATTTCATTAACAAGCTCCTTATAGGGTGCTGGATTAAATTTCATAAAAATATCCCGTAACAAACTCATATCGCCTTCATCAGGAACCGACCAGCCGCCGCCGGGACTATACTCTCCGATGGTACTGTTAACAATTTGATAAAAAGAAATTCCTGCGCCCTTGTAATTCTGCTTGTCAAATCGTGAAAAAGGACCGTCAACAACATAGTTGTTGTAATACCCCTTTACATTTGCCCATTGGCTAGGGGCGATTTGATTCTGTTGTAGAATTTTTGTTTTATCGGCAGCAAGTTCTGTCATGTTCCATTCTAATAAACCATTGTGTACCGGAACACCAAATTCAAACATACTATAAAGCATCTTTTTCTGTTGTATTATAGATGGTCCAATAAATTTAGCGAGGGCTTTACGCACGGCCGGAGCCACGTCGCCGCCCAGAGCAACGGAGTTGTTGATCCATACGTCCCATGAGGGAAGAGACGGATCTATTTTTTTCAACAATGCCCACAAAGACTCATTGTTAAAAAGACTCTTCGTCTGCAAGTGATACAGGGCTACATCGTTTGAAATCCAATCATAATCTACTGTGGAAAGCCTCCTGACTTCTATATCCTTCTGCGTTGACCACCAATCCTTGTCGGCTTGATTTTTGACGAGAATCGGTAATTGAAATGCTGAAAGGATGTCGTCGTTTGGGGCGAGATCGTCACCGAGAACGACCGCACGAAAAGTGAGATAACGTTCATAAAATGTTAGTTTTTTTGCCATCAGTAACCTCCCGCCTCGACTTCTATAAAGTCTTGCATGCCCGACACAAGGGCAAGTGCGCCGATAGCCGTCATCGCGTCATTAAGCACAAAATATTGGTTAAGGATGGCAAAACTATTATTAATTTCTTGAGCAGCGATAGACTGTGTTCCCGATATACGACAAAGGCGAGCGCTTTGCGTTCCCTTTAGGGCCGTCACCGTCTGAATATTAAGTGGTTGCCATATGGGGGTCAACACATTATCATTTTCAAAAAGCGACAAGATCTCTATGGTATAAAGATGCAATAGATGAGTCATATAAGAAAGAGGATATGTTTTAAAAATTTGTGGACTTTCAATTGCTGATTTAAGTTGGGGGGCTAAATCGTCGCTATACCAAAGGTTGCTTTCTCGGCTTTTGGGATCAAGGAACTTATCAACCTTGGCTCGCGCCCGATCAGCATCCTCAACCAAAATAGCAACTGCGAATTTGCCGGTCGCAAGTTCCTCTTTGAGTTTCTTTTCCGCCTTCGCCTTTGCGATCACGAGCTTAATTGCCTGATTAAACAAAACCAAGCCGCTGGGGGTTGCGGCATAGCTACTTAGTGGGTCGAAACTTGGCGTTTCTTTAAAATTAAATGAATCTTCGTTTTCTGCAATGGTTGTAGACTGACTCTCCAAAAGCTTTAATGCGGGATTTTGTACATTTAAAACCGTGAGTTCTGGCACTTCCTTTTCCCACGCTGCTCTGATTAAAACATCTTCAAGGGCAGCTTCCGTATTTGGCAACGACTCTTTAACCACGTTTAGACGCTTGTTTTCTATAACGATCGACTGAGCAGTGACATAGGGGGAGATTTTTTCCTTCGAAACGTCACTCCCTTCATTATATAAAGCATTATAAGAACCAACCTGTATTGGGTAACGCTCATCTAATAAGAAATTGGGATCGACCTCCCATCCTGCAATGTTAAAATCAGAATCTAAATCATCCGCCCCCTCTTGAAGCATAAAATCATAAAATATCTTAGTCTTGGGTGGATTATATGGTTTTGAAATTTGTTTAATGTATTTGACCAATCCTTTAGATTTTTGATTTCCTTGCTTTGTGGTGGTGGGGCTAGCCGTATATTTAAAACCCTGTTTTTTCGCAGCATCCTCAACTGCCAAAGCCAAGTCCATGATGGCGGTTCGTAACACATCAACAGCCTCTGGTCCCGCCAGAAAGCCACCGGCAAGTGTGAGGTCGGGTATCTTGCCAGCCAAGTTGGTGACGATAGTCGTATAGGCCGTAAGAATCGCCGCGTATTCATGGTCTTGGTCCTTCAATGCGCTAGCTAAATATTCATTGGTCCAATACCCCGTGGAGGGGTTAATTTTTGGAAGCCAACGCTGGGTATTTACGTCGAACGCCGCTGCCATCTTTGTGATTGAGGTCCACAATTGATTGCACTGTTGCATCAGCGCAGGAAGACTCTGGTTACCGCCAGCGTCTTCATACAATAAAGATTGGAATATTTTATACAAAGGGCTTAAACAATATCCCTCCAACTCATATTCAAAATGTCTTTTTTCTATCTCATCAGTAAACGTATATGCAGCGAACCTCGATGCAGAGGTGGTCATAACTTCAGTAGAAAGGTTAGAAATCCGCTTCAGGGATGGAATTTTTACTCGCTCCCCATTTTCATAATTTTTATAAAGATTAACTGATTGCACTATCTGGTATTGATCCGCCAGCGTGCCGTCCAAAAGCCAATCATAAACTATAATGTTTTTCAAAATTTCTGTAATATTCAAATGAAAAAACCCTCGTAATGTATCGTGCCTGCTGAAAGAAATCAAAGGCTTGGATACAAATGCTTGAGGCTTAATAACCGATTTTAATGAAGATGGTTCGTCCAGCTTCGCTTGGATCTTCTCTAGGGTGTCTCCAAAAGCCAATTCGTGTTGAGCGATGTCCCCCTCTCCGGGCGAGGCCAGCTTTATTACAATCTGCTCCTGAGTAAACAAAGGAGTACTTTGCGGATACACCTGATAATCTTCTACAAGCTTTGCAATTGCGAAAGAACGAACCGTAAATATTAACTCTTCGTCTACTCGGTATTCTACGTTGGGAACCATCATTAAATACAAGTTTTTTAAAGCGATATCTCCAAACCCCATGCTGCTGAAATCAGTGCTTTCAAAAGAATAGCTGCCGTCTTTTGAATTAAAAACCATTTTTTGTGGCGTCACATCAAGATCGAGAAGGTCAGTTATAACATGATCTGTGGGACCATTCAAGTCCATTACTTTGTTATCGAGCATTGCTGCCAAAAGCCTTTCATAAAGAGACTTAGGCTTCGGTGGCGGTGGCTTTGTTGACGGATCGAAGATCGAACCGGCGAAGCTTGTTGCAGAGGTGGGTGGTGAAAACTGGGGATGTGTGTTTTTCCACTCAGACGGCAAAGCTGTAAAGGCTTCATAGGGGGTGTCGTAATAGTAATATTGAACCGGCGTCAAGGCGACCACCTCGGTCATAACACATTTAAGATCTTTTTGACACTTAGTGGTTGGATGATCCGCCGAGAGTTTGTGATGCCAAGGGTGTGTTTTCGCCCAATTGACCGGGTCTTCTTTCACGGCCTTTTGCCAAGTGGCATAGTACTTGTAATCAAAGTCCACATGAGTCGTGACGCCGTCATGCGTCGCTGTCTCTTCGACCACCACGCATTTTAAATTTTTCTGGCACTTATACAATTCGCTATCAGGGTGGGCTAGCCAAGTTGTGGGTGCATAGGCGGGCGAGTTGAAGCTTGCGCCAGCGGCCGGGCGTGTGTCAGGGTCGTCCGAATCGTCTTCATCGTCCTTGGACTTGTTGGTCTCTTGTTTTGGTAATTTAAAAACACACTGTTTAAACTCTTCGACTTTGCCCTCTACCTCGGGATTGCCTTTTTTTCCACCGTAGACATAGGCATTGACCTCTGACGGTGTGGGGGTCTGCTCTCCGTTATAATCTTGTAAAGAAATGGCCTCAACCATGGCAGCATTTTTTATCCAAAAATTGTAAATATTTATATCATTCGTAAGAAATAATTTTATATTGTAAAAAGGATTAGCGCCAGCCGTAGCGTTATAAATGTCGCGCAAGTTAAAATTGTCTTCCAACGCACTATCATCTACACCAATATAGTTATTGTGAAAAATATTAAGATCGTACCACTCATTTGACTTACCGGCGGTGGCGGCAAGACCACGATTGGGGGCGATATTATCAGTATGTGGCGTTACCGTAATCTGCTTAATGGTGATTTTCGGTAATATGTCTGCACAGGTCATTAACTATCATCCTTGCATTCAACTGGCTTGGTGTTGCTCTTCTTACCCTTCTTGCCCGTCTTGGCGTCGTAACCGTCGAAAGTTGGATCAAGCGGGTCGCCATCCGTAAATAGTTTTTGATTTGAATTAAATTTGACCCCGTGACTGTTCTCATAGACATCATCTATCAAGACAGTCAACTGTTCAGAAATGCGATTGGTCACTTCTTGATTTAGTTTCAAAATCTTTAAAGTTTCTTCCGACTTCTCGGCAAAAGACTTGGGGGATGTTTTGTCTTCTAATATAAACTTTTTGGGCGGCAACAGTGTCGATCCCGTTATTTCAAAAACCTGCACCTCAAAATTATCCGTGAAGTCTTTCAAAACCGTATTTTTTTCTTCTATCGAAATTACCAAAGGATCATCAAGACGATATACTAATTTCTCTTTTTCTAAATACCAAAATTTATAACTACAAGATATTTCAATTTGGGGAATTCTTTGTACGGCACCCGATATTGGCTGATAGGAAGAAGTGACCAGACCAGATGGTTTAGAATTCAACACGACAATGTCAAAATAAGGAGCGTCTTGGCGCATAGAATCAAAAGTTCCTAGCGCTGGAAAATATGCGTTATCAAACACATATTGGTTTGGACTGTTGTCTTCCAATATCTTATTGTTGAAACTGTTGAACTTTGTGGTCGAGGAACCGGATGCGCCTATAAAACGAGCGTTTCCCTTAAAAGAGGGGGTGTTCGATTTGATGCGTGTTTGTATATTGTTTTGTTCTTCAGACGTAGCATCTGTATATTCAATATCATACAGAATATCGTCATCATAAAACTCATAATAAACAGGTTTTAAAACCCCCTTGGAAAGTTGTCTTCGTCCCGTTGGGGTTAATTGAAAATCTATAACGTCTTGTTTTTTATTAAAAAACGCCATCCTTAATCCTCTCCCAATGTGATTTTTGCTTCCACCTTCGCCAATTCAATTAATGAGAAGAAATCATAGGGCCAATTATAACTATAGGATAGCTTGAATTTATTGTCTTTCGTAAAAGATGGAATTTGAGTCGCAAAACCAGTTTTAGTAAAATCATAATTGAACCCGTCGTCGCGAGTGTCTTGGGTAATATTTTTATACTCAAATTCACCACGCTGCTTTACCTTGAAAACAAAGAATCGAAGCTGTGAAAAGTCTATATCATCCAAAAGCTTTTGACCACTCTTGAAGAACTTTGTAGGCACATCAATTACCTGCCCGTATTGTGGTTCGCCGACGAAGGGTTCACGAAAACCGGTCGGGATGGTTACCTGCTGTGTCTTAATGGTTTTGTCGAAATTAAGCAACAACGTCTGAATATTATTTTCAATAACCGTGTCCAATGTCACATCTTGGCCAACCTCGGTCTCCAAATCAATAATTGACTCCTTTTTTTGAATATCGGTTGACGGGGTTGGCATCACACCTTGCCAAATATCTGCCAAGTCTTGCTGGCTTAGGGTGCGACCAAACTGAAAGATATACATGATGGGAGTTTTGATGTCCTTGTTCCCGGCTTTTTTCACATCAAATGAAACAAAATCAAGAAACGGAGGAAATACATAATCTTTCATTAACCTTATTTGTCTTACGAGTTGATCCTCATCATCTGTCACGCTTGGTTCATTGGCTTTTAATTTTAACTTCTCGACCAAAGCCGTAGACAATTCAAAGAATTGAACCGAATCCGTGGCGTCTCCATCCAGATAATATGGCACCACAACCAACGCTTCCTTTATTTCTTTGCCCGCTGGAGCGATTGTGCCAACTGACTTTTTCGTCTTTTCAAAGCCAACAACATCTGCCAATGAAGCTGTGATGGCTGGGTTCCATTTTTCCGCATCGGGCACATCAGCAATTTCTAAGAAAATGCCTGTAGAGTTATAATCTGGCATTGCTCCATATTGATGCCACATCCCCTTCGCCGCCATTGAAGAGCCGGCCGCTGGACGCTCAACACTAACGTCTTTAAAATTCAACACCGGGCATTCGAACTTGGGATGAATAACCCATGATTTTAAATCTAGCGCCAAATTTGAATCGAACTCTCTTGGGTGACCAAGATTATCATATTTAATGGCTTTTTTGGGAATTATAGCATCATAAATCAAGCTGGCGCTTAACTGCATCTCTTCAAACATTGAGCCGCTGGACTGATCGCCATAACTGGAAGTTATATTGATCAGACCTTCCGAGTTCCACTTGATGTCATTTCTCAACACGCTCAATACATTGTTGGTTGCCCGAACAAAACTAGCAGTTATTCCACCAACAACATCATCCAATGTGTGCTGTGTAGAACTTGGCTTAAAAGAAAGACGCATTCGCGACAGCCCGTCATAATAGGGTGGTGTATATGGCGAGTGGGTTATATAATAAATCTGCTCAAAATAAGACGAATAGCCGGGAAAGCCGTCTCGGGACGTAAGATCCAACCGATTGGGACCAAAAGCGCTAGGGCGGTCATACATCACTGTATTTGCTGATGCGGACGGTGCAATGCTAGAGCTAACAAAAAAGTCTAATGGGCCATTGGTAGCAGAGTTCAGAGTTGGATCTTCGGATTGCAGAATCCTTGAAAATTGGGAAAAATTGTTAATATTGGAATTTTTCAGGTATACATCCATATCATACCGTTTATCTGGATCAAAAAGGTATTTTACTTTTGCTTCCGACTCAAACGATGTTAATTTACTGTCGGCAATAAAGAAGTTTACCACCTCTGAAAAGAAATTGTTTGCCATCAATGTATAATTGACTTTGGGTGCATTAGTAAAACTAATAGTGCTATCAATATAACCAATATTTTGAGGCTCGTCATCACACCACCGTGCCTGTGCAGTAAAAGGATCTAAAATTGTTTCCCACGGCAGGCGTTCTGAAAAAAGCTCGCCCGTCGAGGTGTCTTGTGAGTTATCCTGACCGGGGAACAACAAACCAATATAATTATCAAGAAACCCATAACTGCCGCTAGAAGTTTCATTTGCTATCTTGGCATTTAACTCGGTTTCATAGGCAGAGTAGAAGTTTCCGGTAATGTCAAGAATTTTTTTACTCACAAAATCGCCATAGTGTTTTAGTGTCTGAGCGCCAGCACCAGCATTCCAAGTAAGGGTATACCTTGCACCGTATCTACCGTAGGATTTAGTTATATCTGTCTGTATAGGATAGTCCACCGCGATGCCAGATTTAATAGTGTTGAAGAGAATCCCCGGCATTACGAAAGGCTGTAAGAAAGTTCTAAATGATCCTGTATTCCCAACAAATCTAATACTGTTTTGATAGGAACTTGACAATTCAGCAGCCAACTGAATCGTCCGTTGCTGCGGGTAGAACCCCTCATAAGGCAAGAGCTTCAACAATGCACTGACTTTTAAACCAAACTTCTTCGTAGGAAGATTGGTTTCGTTTTTAACCACATCAACAAGATCTCTTAATTCAACAGAAGAAATAGACTTTATTGGTTCGTTTGCGATGGTCCCCGTCAAGGAAAAAACATTTTGGCTTGTTAGTGCCTGCTTAAAATTAAGACCTGTAGAGAGATAGGTTTCAATATGATCCGAAATTTTAAATTCTGGAATTATCGAATACTCTTTTCCCATTAATTTTAGATCGGCGTTATAATCAGCGTAAGAATTATAAAATGGATTTTTACCGGCTTGATCGCCGACTTGCCACAGGGCAGAGCCAACATTCATATATCCACCAGTTACCGAAAAAGACACTTTGCCGGGAAAATTAGAACCAGTTTCCATTATAAACTCTGTGGTTCTATGAGCGTAAGTGGGGGCATATGCCAAATACACCTGTACGGTTGACCCGGCATATCCATTCAAAAAATGGAATGGTGTATATTGATTTTGAAGCTCGCCTGCGCCGTCCAGATCATCGACGGGCAGGGCAATCCCCAGCATTGAATCACTAGTCGAAAAATCAATACGCGGGTCTAACGACCAACGAGAAGAATTAATGTTATTGTCTTGATGCGCTGAATATAAACTCCACCCCATTGAATTAACTTGATTTAATTGCAACCTGTCATTAGTGCCAAACAGACCTGCGTCTCGATTTTGCCTAACATCGCGCCACCATGAATTATCAAACGTTGTTCTGGTCATCGTTCCGCTTAGACAAACCCGCTCCGGTGGTGGAAAAATAATATCTCGATAGGAAACCTTGGAGAAAGATGCATCTTCTTCTTGCAGCACCTTGTCAAACAAAGTGGTATTTTGTTTCATGCTTTTTTCGAAATTTGATTTATTTGCTTGAAGAGTTTTATTAGCAAATCCTGACTTAATATTATTGTAAGATGACTTAAGCAACAAAGAAGAACCCGCCACTTTCAAAAACAATGGGCGGTTAAATTGAACAGGGGGTTCAATTACGTTGGTAATATCATTCGCCAACACAAAACCAGATGGATTAATTGGAGTTTTTCTAAGAAAGGAAATGATATTTCTTTCTTTGTGATATCGAGCAACTGGATGTTCGCCTGTCCTGATTTGCTTCCAAGAAGGATAGCCATATGGACCATTTCTATTGAGGAGAATGCCATTTAAAATTGAAGCTGCACCGGGGAAACGGCGATTAGGATCATTTCGACCACTCACAACGCCGCCATCGGCGGCGGCGACGGAATTATTAATATAGTTAAACACATTAAAAACAGGCGGGGCGACGGGCAGCGACAATGGATCTTCCAGAAGAAGCGATGGAAATCCCAATTGATTAGTGCTGGCGGTGATGGTTTCCACAATATTAGTATTAAGCCCTATAAAATCTGTTGGTATAAACGCTGATTGAGTGCTTGGAACGGCACTTAACAAATGTTTGTCTATGCCAAAATAATGCCGCGTATTGTTGTTCTGAAATGAGCCAAATTCACTTGCGCTAATAAATGTAATGTCACTTCCGGTGGAATATCCGTATTCGGCTTGAGACAAATATGAAGCCGTGATCCAAGAATATTGAAGACTGCTTCGTGGAATGGCGTGTTGAATAAACCAATTGTCAAAATTTGTCTCGGTATTGGGATAAGCAGCAACATAGGTGTTAAGGCTGGGATCACCAGACGCAGTATAACCCACTCCTCCGGTCATGCTCGCCGTCCCATAAAGGTGAACAAAGCCGTTCATTGTACAATTAATATCGTTGGCAGTCTCGTCCAAAATAACATAATTCGGTGGACCGCCGCCCAAACTTTCGCCCATTCTCCACCAAGCCACAAGGCTAGAAGAAGCAGGATGATTAAACAAATTAGCTGGTCCTAAAAGTGCGGGGGATGGTGGATAATAAAGTTGATGCAACTCTGGGTCCGAAAGAGCCTTATCCCACACAGCAACTTCGTCCAAATAACCAAGGATCTGCCAGCCCCTATGCGGAGAGTCTCCAATTGTACAATAACTGGTTGGCTTTTGAATAGTTCCGGTGGGACTAGTAATACCAAGTGTCTGTTGTATTCCGTCAATAAAAATACTTGGAACGTTTGAAGCCGCAGAGCCGTCATATGAAATGCCAACGTGATGCCATTTACCAACCTTGATAGAGTTGGCTGGAGTGTTCCAAACGCCATTGTAAGGGGTCCAGTACTGTATAAGGCTAATATGAGGTTCGGCGCTGTTATCAGTAATATATAAGTCGATACCATCACCGCCGTCGCCCAAATTAAGTATATTTTGATAATTTGCGCCGCCCGAAGCCGTAATATGAAACCATGCTGAGATGCTATACGCCTCTAAGGCTTCAATTTCGCTAGATGCTGTCCCCTGTACCATACTGGCGACACCGCCGACGGTATATTTTAGCCCCAAGCTACTATAATCAGCCGTAGTATAGGGTAATGCTGGCCTCTTCAACGGATTGCGATTAACTGCGTGATAAGATGCTGTTGTTGTTGATCCCGACTGATATCCAAACTGTGCTTGGGAATATCGTTGTAATTTATTAAGAACCGATCTGACTGTATAATTTCGCCAATTAAGGCTATTGTAAACTGAAAACTCACGGGCAGCGGCGTCCAGCATTCCACGACTTGTTTCTACGCCGCCGGGAGAATTAAACCTCTGAACAATGATACTTTTTGTTTTATTTCTATCGGGGAAATAATAGTCAATAACACCCGTAACATAAGATGATACACTTGTAAGCAAGCCATCTTCACTCTTAACATAAAGATTATTTTGAGTTCGGCCGACTGTATTAAATATTTGATAATTTTTTGTATAATTGCCTGCGGTGCCAGAAGCAAAATTATAGGAACCCTGAAGGGATCCTGCTCGTTGGTCGAACGTTAAAGCCGCTCCGGTAGTTGGCAAAACATTGGCGATCACCGCACCTGTCATGGCAGACTCTGGAATTACTGTGCTAATTAGCTGATAGGGCTTAGTATAATTTCCCGCCGTACCGGAAGAAAAATCATACGAACCCTGAAGGGAGCCTGCTCGTTGGTCGAACGTTAAAGCCGCTCCGGTAGTGGGTAATACATTGGCAAGCGACACCGATGAGGAAACTGTAGCTGTGGGGTCGTCTGCCCTAAATTCCAAAGTTGGAAACTTGTAAGGAAATTTATTTCTCTCCAGTGCGTGGCTCTCGACAATATTGGTCTGTTGACCCGCAAAATCGGTTGTCGCTGGGATAACATTGTCAATTATGGTATAGATCGCTGCGTCAAGCCACTTGAAATAATTAACAAACTTTTCCAAATCGGGATCGTTAAAAACTCTACTAAAATAAAGATCTCGTAATTTTTCTAATCCCTTGTAGTCTTCACGATACTTGTTTACGGGATTCCCAATAAGCTCATTAAAGTCAACAACGCCTGCAAAAATATTCAAAATATCTTGGCTTATAACGTCATACATGCTTTTTCCAACAAGGACCGCCTCCTTGGCAGGAGCCATGTTTATACCAAATGCAGTATCCGACTCTGTATTAACATTGATTTTGTTGGCGGCGAAGGATTCTTCCGGCAAGAGGGCTTTTGCTTTCGAAACGTATTCTGTTTCATAAACCTTAAAATCTGTTGCAAAACCATAACCTAGACCGACATAGCTTGAACTCACCGCTGCGCCGATTTCTCCAAACCCGCTCAACGTACTGCCAGAGACCCGATCACTTACCTCAAAAGTTCCCAACGAATTCGCACTTGTTATTTGTTCAAAATCCCACTCAAACAAAAGACTCAAAAATTTAGGAACATATACACTGTCATTATCGTGGCTGCGATAATAATTTTCGTAAGGGCGCTTTCTTCCTTGGGTATTTTTAAATTTAGCATGAAGTTCCACCTCTTCGCTAGTGAGCGCATCGGTGTAAAATCTTAAATTGCCCACCCGACAATCGCTTCTATAAATCAACGAACCAGTATAGCCGGTTTTTTCTGCACCGACAAAAGCCCTTTTGGCTTCGGCTGTGATGAGAGCAGCATTGGTTATCGAAATTGAAGAAGATATGGCAAAAGAATTTACAGTGCGACCAGATTCATTTTCATAACCATATAATTTTATCCAAAAAGGCTGAGTTCCATAGCTAGGAAGATTGGACAAATCTCTTTGTGGTTCAAATACTATCGCCAAATTCCAATTTGTTGAATCATAAACCTCAAATAATTCACTTCCTACCTCTGTAAAAACCCCGTTTGTTGAGGCAAGAGAAAACCGTGCTTGTTTGGACGTGGCTCCATCTCTTACGGTATATACCGCCATGCCGGTGGAATCTGGCGAAGCCCAAGCAGTGTCCGTGGGGGCTGACGAGGACGCAGCATGAATTCCAAAAACAGAAGAGGACAACTGATATTGCACATAAAAATCGTTACCAAAAATTTTAAATTTCGGGAAATATGTGTTTGCCTCAAGTGTGAACGTTCCAACCTCAAAAGACGGAACATATGCGCGGTCGTCCACAGATGAATCCGAAGATGTAAAATTGAAAACACTTGCGCCGCTGGGTATATCTTCAGATGCAACAGCATTTTTCATTCCATAAAAATCAACTACTTTATCTTGGAACTGTACTGCTTTTTCTTGATTCTCGATATCACCAACGGTGTTGTTGGAATACGCCCTAAGCCTAATAAGTGCTTCATCCACCCCGTAACAATGCAATAAATTACGAATAGACGATTCGGTGCCCTTTGTTTTGTACAGATAAAGAAGGTTATTATAAATGTTTCTTAAGATGGTAGATTTTAGTTCATCTACAGAACCACTCGCAAAGTACCGATTGGAATTTCTATTTAATAAATTCTCCTCTAGGGTGTTCTCGCCAAACAGAGGCGAAGATTTAAAACCATGAGAATCTAATAGATTCTCGTAATAAGGAAACGACTTATAATAATCTTTATAATCTTTTCTGTAAACCCTATTGTGGGTTTTAATCTGAGAAAATAGCTCGTCCATGTACGCTCCAACAATGTGAGATATTCTCTTTAAGTCACCATCGTCATCGGAACGTATCCATTCGGGCATTAATGCATAAAAATTAAAGGTGTTGTTATTATCATAGACTTTTCCTATTCTTGTTTTCTCAGTTTTTAAATTATCAATATTGGGATTGTTAGACCGAATTATAGGATCTTTTTCTTCCACATAGCCCAATCCACTAGAGACTGTATAATCTTCAATTGCCGAACCGGTTGACCGGCCTGTAGATTCATAACTAAGAAACGAAGCGCTGGCGATTCTGCCCGAGTAATCCAAAATTTCTGAATCGGTTGAATCATCTCCGGTAATGCCCTCATTGAACTTAAGATATAGAGACAGAGGATAAGAAGCGTTAAGGCTTCCCGTAGTGTTCGAACCCCCGTGAACGTGAGAATTCCAATTTAATCCAATCTCTTTCGCGTTTCTTGCCGTCTTCCAATAACGAAATTCATCGATTGAACCAGTGTAATAATCGACGTTGGACGGATTGCCGGGGTCGATGTATTGACCCAAGTTTCCTGACACTGTGCTTATCGGGTCAGTTAGCAAATTGGAGGTATCTCTCTTTTGTTCTGTAAAAGCCCCATCGACGTATAGACTCGCTGTCAAGCCAGAGCCAGAGCCAAGAGATGTTAAAACAAAAGCATAATGATGCCAGTTTTCAGCATAATCGGAGAGGGGCGTAAACGCGATGGATGCCTCCAACACCAAGCCCTGTTGTGATTCCACAGACCACTCTATGTCGTTGGTCGAATAAGTTGGGTAAATTGCCAGATGCCCGTTGGTTGAATCTCTAAGTTCAAAAAGCGCAGCCGATCCATCTTCGGGCGATGGCTTCGCCCAAAACTCAACAGTAACACCCTGCTCTGAATCGAACGCCAGATTGTTTGTTTGTTTGGCTGACGCTTTATATGCAGTGTTTAAATTTGGTCCCGCCTTAATTCCAATTCGTTGATCCAGAAGGGTGCCTTCGTTTAAAGTCACATAACCCGTTGTTTTCGGGTACAGTTCCTTCCAAATATAATAATCAAATGTATTGCTATTATTGTGAAACTGTAGCTTTTCTGCATCGGAGCCGTCATAAGGGTATTCATTATAAACTCTTTCAATGCCCTTTTCATAATATTCTTCTGCCGAGCCATAGCACACATAATCACCCAAACTGGCAGAAATGTTAACAAACCCAAATATCTTTTTACGAAAATCTGCTTTTTGTTTTAAGAGATCAAATGATTCTATAACCGAACTACCGGTAATTTTAATTTTACGCTTGGGAAACCTGTCAATTTGGACGGTATCGGTAAACAGCTTTTTTAGGCTCATAATCTATTCCTAATAATCAACCCTGAACAAGAATTTTTCGGTTTGCTCGGCATACTTGCCATTTTCATAAAAAATAAAAGACAATTCATATTGATATCCACTTTCAAGATTGTTCGTTTCAAAGTCAAAATAATTACCGTTTTTATCATATGACATTAAGGTGAAAGCATCATCTCCACTGCCCGTTCCATAGGGAACCACAATCAAATCATCAACTGTTCTCCTAATCTGATAATAAGCCTTTTCCGCTATTTCGGTGGTGACGGTAGTAGACGCGACTGTATAAATCGTTGGTGACCAATCCTTGTCTCTCACAAACAATCTAAACCGAGCTTTTTCATCACCATATGTATCTCTGAGGTTGGTGATATTAATTACATGTTGCGGATTGGGATTATAATTAAAAGCCGACGATGCGAAATTATTTACAGTGATAGCTGACCCCGTATGATATTCAACCAGTTCTTTGTTTGAGTCGAAGCTGCTAGAAAACCAAACATCATAAACCGTTGAAGCAGTTGTGTCAAGCTCGCCTGATGCTGTATAAATTCCCGTTGACGACCAACCTCCAGTTATGGCACTAGAATTAATTGCGCCACTGCCTGCGCCGGTTGCTGGATAATAATTTACATAAATTGTTCCCGTTCCTATCGTCGGAATATTCCGTAATTGCCCTCTTATATAATTGTAAAAATAAATATTATTTGCATTTTCGGCGGTGGCGGCTAAACTACTTGAAGCATAAAAATTGCCCCTGTCATCATTTTTAGAATCGTCCCACCGAGCCTCCAAGAGCGGCTGTTTAAAGTAATATTCGGTGCCGCGTGCAAAGAATTTTTTAGTGTAATACGAAGAAGATGGAATAGTATTGCCTGTTCCGTTTTCATATGAGGAAGACAATTTAACTAAAAAACCATAATTCGGCTTCGTAGCGTCCAACCATTGCTCAACCAAGTGCGTAACATCAACTTCCAAATTTTCAATACCCGTAGTAAAACTCTGTTCAAAATTCGTAAACGCGGATGCACTATAATAATCGGACCCGCTGACCGCCCATGAAGTATAAGTGGTTCCATCAAACGACGCCGTCAACCAATTAGATACTCCAAGATCCAAATAGCTCTCCATGTCCAATCCAATGCCCTCATCCCAAGCCGATCGCGATACGGCGTTAACAGTAAGTTTAAAGTTAGTGGGATTTGTCGATGCGTGAGGGGCATTAAACATTTTTAAATAAAACTTTGTGCTCCCACTCGCTGGTATGGTCCCGGAAGATCGAGAGGCTGAGATGGAAGACGTGTCAAATTGTATAAGAACACGAGACTTTTCTAACGAAGAGGTGGTAAAAGAGCCAAACAAAGAGTAAACCTCTAAAATATCCGATGCGCCCATGTTGGCGTCAGTAGCCCTGCTGGTTCGTAAACTTCCATAACCATCGGTAATGGTGTTATCTTGGGAAGCTTTAAATCTAAAAATAGCCATTACACCACCTCTCCAACTATTGTTTCATCATAATTTTTAATCTCAAATAAATACTTCTCAGGAATTTTAATGTATCTTCCGTCGTCAGTAGTATTCGCAATAAAATTATATTCATTGCCGCTATAATCTGGACCTATTATTTCCAAAAAGGAAAATTCGATTACGTCATCTATTTCCTCAAGATCGTTTACCCATTTTAAAATTTTTGAGATGTTGATACTCTCGCCGAAATTATATTTTCTTCGGTCAAAATATCTCCTCAGTGCCAAATTGGCTGCAAGATTTGCATCAATTGGATCAAACGCAGCATTTGAAATAGCACTAAATTTAAGTTGAAAATTGATGATATTTCCGTCTAAAATATCCATTGAATCCGAAATAGACTTATACTGATTGAGCCACGTTTTTAAATTATTTTTAACTGCGTCCGACACTATCTCCAACTCGCCTAAATTATTTTCCCCCAACACATATAAGTTAATGGAGCGCCGAGGAGAAAACAAATCTCTCAATGCTGCAACTCGCTTTATGGACCCAAACTGAGAAGGCATTTTACGCGAAAGCACCTCATAATCTCTTGTAGTGACCGCTCTATTTTGAGAGGAATATATACCGGAGGCAAGTTGTTTAATTTCATCATTGGTGTAGTTCAGCGTAGAGGCAATAATTGGTTCCTCATTTTCAACCTCCAGACTCCCAATAACGTCCAGCTTGTGTGCTTCGATGGTGGCGTCAACTCCAAACGTAAAAACAGGATTGCTCACATTAACTAGCGTATTGCGACCAGCCGAAATCAAATCAGTAGTGTTCGCTCGATAAGTTATTGTTAAAACCGTATTTGATGGAGAAATACCAAATTTATCATTATCATTAATAATCGTAGGATCTAATGAGGTGAAAGAAATATAATCTTTGGCATACTTCTGCAAGACTACGGTAGAAGGGTCATTAATACTATTGAGAGTAGAATTGCTATCTTCTTTCCCGTTTCCAAAAACAAGAACAGTGAGACCACCTCTAAAATCTACCTTAAATCTTCGGGCGGCGACATAGGGTGTAAGAACTTTCACAGTTTTTGAAGATGTTTGCCCCTGATTTAAAACAGACTTATACACCAAATTTTGAGTTAAATTTTCCACCTGATAATAATCATTCCCCTCCAAATCACTTACAGAAACGATTTCCACAATATTAGAATCCTCAACCTCCACATGTAAAAAATCACTTTTATCTCCGCGAGACAATACATCAATTTGAGTGGTTCGTAAAACTCCCGATATAACTTGGCTTTTATGGCGGGCGGCGTAAGAAGAAGGAACCCCAGTAGATTCGTTAACTTCTGCCACAATAAATTCCGTTAAATTATCGGAAAAATCAATGTCCTCCACCAAAGTATATACCGCACCCTCATCCGTGCTAAAAGTGGTTCCTCTTTTTAACACTGGCAGGTAATCAGTAGCCGGTCCAACATCGCCGACAGATGCGGGCACTCTTATAAATACCGTTACAAAGCCAGTAACGCTTGGGGTGGCGGGATCTCTATATCCCATTTGCCTCGCTATATTAAATACATTTTCCCTATTAATTGCTGTTTCTAAAAGATTTTCGTTAAATTGATAATCTAATTGAAAAGAAAGAACATCTCCAACGTATGCCGTGGCATCTAAAATAAAAGAACCAAACGTCGCCTCCGTAAAATCATTGTACACATTGGGATAAAACCTCTTTGCATACTCAACCAGTTGTGCCTTGATAGACTGGAAATCTCTAGAATAATAATTTATCTGGGGTTTGTTCGCCATTATTTTGTTACCTCAAAAACGTCTTGCACCGTGGTACTAGTGGTTGAAATTGTGTACCCAATAAGTACTTGCAAGGTCTGACTTTCATCATTAGATATCACAGAAAGTTCGTCAATATCAATATAGGGAGCGTAAAAGGCTACTTGTCCGCGTATTTCCGATTCAATTTCTGAACTCAACTCCATTGTGCTTGGCTCAAAAAGGAACCGCTTGAGTCCACAGCCAAAATTATTATCTGAAATCTTTTCTCCCTTTTCGGTTAAAATGATCATTTTAAAATTTTGTTTTGCATTCTCATTATACTTCTTAGTCACAACATAGGGTCCATCTGTTGAAGTGACGGATAGCGGAACTTTTATGTTAAACCCTCTTGGCACTAAATTACTCCTTCCAAACTACAATCGGTCAAAAATGGAAAGTCTCCAAATAAATAGTCCTTCGCTGAAGACATGTAAGCATCTAAAACTTCGTCCAGACCAGAAAAACATCCACGGCTTCTCAATATTTCTCTCATAACAGAACCAATCTCTGCATTGGGTATAAATTGAACGGCATTAAAAACAGTTACAGGAACTAAAAGAGACTTAGTTAATGAATCAAAATCATCACTTTGCAGAAGAGAAACAAACAAAGATTCTGCCATACCTGCTGGAGTGTTGGAACTGCCGACGCCACCGAGTGCAAAAAGGTGTTCTAAATTCCAATTGCCACCTCCAAACAAAGCAGCGTCCTTATTAACCTTGGACTGAATCCACTCGTTGTAGATGGGGGGATGCCCCGGCATCTCCGTGGATAGCGGCACATAATCAACGGGATCATATTGTTGTTCAACCTCCGCTAAGGATAATGTTGTCACGAACAAAACATCCGACACAGAACTGCTGTTGGTCGTCCATCGATCTGCACCCGGACCGCCGCTAGTTTGTTTAATCATCCCTTTCTGTAGAATCCTGTAAACTTGCGTCTTATAATTTTGCACCGCTTCCAAATTCGGGTCGTCGATCATCTTCGAACCGACCGTCGCAATTTCAACTGATGTGCGTAAACCAAGAGAAACATTTTGAACCAATGCTGCAAACACTTCACCTGAAAAGCCCAAATCAACTCCAGCACCCAAGGTTTCAAAGAAGGCATCTTTGCCGTTTTCGCGAGAAAAATAAACTTTTTTCCCATCAAGCGTGTCTAAATTGGGATTATTTAAAAGATCGCTCGCTGTCCACTTCCACACGTTGCTTTTGTTTTCGTTCCCTCCGATCAAAATTTGATATAATTGAGTAAGACTTCGAATCTGCTTCGTTGCATCCTGCCCGTGCTTGGAGAGCAGATCTTCCGCACAAAGAATCATGTCCGCTTTAGGCTTAAAAGTGATAGACATAAATGGCTCAATGGTTATGGACGGCTGGCCGGCAGTGGCGAGCAGTTGTTGATATTCATCGGCTACACGATAAGAGGCAATTCCGCCATAGTCACCTCCCGGCAGGGCGTGCGCTGAGATCTCGTCCTTCTCGTCATCCGAAAGTCCAGCAGCGTTAAATGTGAGCGCATCATGATTCCTAAGTTTAATTTTTCCCTCAATAGATGTTTTCAAAAAACTTTTCCGCTCTTTTGGCACCACAACGGCATCGTTGCTTGGGGGGGGAGATGCTTTATAAAAACTTTTTGAAGCATCCTTAAGGGCTTGAGCCACAAGCCGCTTCAAACCCACGCCTGCCAATAAATTCAACTGAATGGTGCTTAGATCGCTTAAGCTTAAATCAGGAAACTGTTCTTCTAATAGCGGCAAGACAACATCTTTATACTGCTCTCTTTCAACTAAAATTTGTTTTATATATTGAAACATTAAATCAATAATAAGCTCGTCATCGGGATCTAATATCTTATAAGGGCTTTGGTAAAGAATCGGCAAAATAGAAAAAATTATTTCCAAAACAATATTTTTCGTTCGCAGATCCGCACCATAACTTAAAAAAGCGCTAGCTAGGGACTGTGTACTCATTGTGTTTTCTCCAAAATCGCTTCCAAAATTTTCTCCTGCTGGTCTTCGGACAATTCTCTTGCCATAAGCCATTCGCCATTGGGAATTTTGGCGGCAATTTCTTGTTCTACAAAGTGGTAAATTTTGGTTGTAGAATCATAAGTTGTGAGTTTTTTTCTTAAGTGATCGGGTTCAAATTTGCCCGTTTCTTGAACTGCATTAATAGAATCTCTTGCAAACTTTTTAAGGGCGGCATCATATTTCCCTATTATTTTAGTGGCGGCGTTGCGGGTTGCCCGGCCAGGAGTTTCACCGGGAAATAAAACTTCCGTCATTATGTTGCTGGTTCCATTACCGGCATCTCTAAAAAATTTAGCCACAGGGGGGTTGCCGCCGATGCTGCTGATCTTTTTTAGGCGCTGCTTTTTAGGCATATTTTTTAACTTCTCTGGGTTTTTAGCCAACTGTGAAGCCACAATATATGGTTTAAGAAAAAAATCGGTGACGGCTACACGATTGTTAACAAACTCCCCCTCAATAAGCCCAGTTAGAGAATCGTAATAGGCTTGGAAAACAGGATTGATCAATCCTTCAAGAAGGTTCTTCCTTGCCGAGTTGGTGTCGGCCAAGTATTTCACACTTGCCTTTTCACACAGGGACACAAATAACTTGCGTTGAGGGGAGGCTGGTTTTGACTGAGCCGCTAACAAAGCAGTGTTTTGAGAATTAAATTTAGAGTATTTCTTCAAAAGTTCAGCCGAACCAGTGCCACTATTAACAAACCACGGTTCGGGAAGTTGCGGGAGCGGTCTTTGATAGGAGTCTGTCTCCCCTATCTTAACTACCATATTATCTTCTCTTAGGCGCAGATCCAATAGATTTTGCACCACATTTCCATCACTATCCATATTTTCATATTTAAAACTCAATTCGGCATCTGTTTCTATAATTTTAAATTCATAGGGCTGCACCAATGGTGTGGGCTTGTCATCAGCAGCGTAGGTGGCATTTGGATAATACTCGTCTACATATTCTTCATACTTACGATGAAAAGTTCTAGGATCGAGCATCGGCACCAACGCCGCCATCATATCTTGCGCCCAGCCATAAAAATAATTAGGGTTGTTCAGTTTTCGACCAACCTCTAAAGTGTGTTCCTCCCACTGAGTTAATTCGTCCACATCAAACAACTCACCAATCCAGCCGTTAACGCCGAGCCAATCTGGACCTGTGCCGTGAACTGTTGTTAGGGTCCATAAAATTTCCAAACAATCTTGCAAAAATTCCTTTTCAAAACTATCTTTTTTGATGACTTCCGATCTCATGCCGGTCTGCTTGTTGACCGTCCAAGAAAGAGGGCCGATGCCCTGCGTGGTTATTTCTCCTCCATAGGGCAACTCGCTGGCAAATAAACGAGGGTACAAGTCGTAATTTTTCTTAAATGGGGTATCTGCCATTTTTATGAGCCAATAGTTTCCATAGATTAAATTAAACGCCAAGCTCATATCAGCAATTAAAATATCATCTCGCTCAAGACCCCCAAACAAATTATGCGTAAAAGCCCACTGTAAATTGAAAAAATCATAATACGCTTTAATTCTAAAATTGGATATCAATTGCTGAACACCTGTCATAATTAGTGTGTTTGTTAATCCTGATGTGATTGCTGGTAGGTCTTGCAACACCTTTAATAAGTTAGTGCCGCCTTTAAGAACCTCACAAAACATATTTACAGCATCTTCAAGATTCTTTTTTTCCTTCTTTAGGGCAGCATCTGCGCTGGCTTCTGTGTGCCCATCCGCTATTAATCTACTCATCAGGATATCATGAAGCGTGGCTTGAGCATTGCTTCCATCCACTAAAAATGGAGGACAAGCCTCGTCTACTGTGGCAATTTCTAACAATAGCTTTCCCAACAATGCGGCTCTGTCATAATAAAGACCTATAGCGTCCATAAGCCGTTGAAATTCAACATCGGTAAAGTTCTCTCCTTTTAAAACCGGCTGAAAGAAATTATTAGCAACAAATTTTGCATGATTAAAAATAAAAGGAGGCGGCTCACCATCAATCAAGCTTTTAAATTGCACGGTAGTAAACTTGTCCGACAACACCGACATAAATCTTTTCATCAAGGTCGGGTCAATATTTTTGTTCAAAGTCTTACTAATCTCGACAGAGGCTTTAATCAAATCCGCATTGGAGATGCCCGAGGCCGGAGGGGAATCAGGGGAATCGGGAGTGTTACTAGACGGATCTAATTCTGGCATCTCGCAAGGCTTCATATCTGGTGGGCAAAGCTTAAGTAGACTCAATATCATCAAGATAAAAGCCCTGATAAGCTCTGTAATTAACTTCATAATTAAAGCCATAATTATTTGTCGTATGCAAGCATACCAATCTAGATTTGGAACCTGTGGAATATCTCGGCCTTGTATCAAATTAACAATCGCACTTGAAGGTTGTTTTTCGAAATCTTCCATAAAAAGATCTTTAAACTTTGCCGGATCTAAGACATCTTCTAGTTTTAGGGCTTCTTTGTACGTCCCACAAACGTCAAAATCTGCAAGACAGTTTAGGGTTTCCTGTGATTCTGCTCCCATTAGCTTCGCCGCTTCACATTTAAAACGGTCAATTATTTTGCAAATAAATAGCGGCCAATTCACCCGATCAACAACAAGATCATAAATATCTTCAAAGGTATCAGCAATCTTAAGAGCTTCTTCCACACACCCCGTGCCAGCAAAAGCTTGTTCTACCAGCACTCTTCTTTTGGTCACCAGATCCTCACCTATTTTATGCCACTCCGCATCAGTCGGCATGTGAAGTGCATCCCACCCCCCTTTACCGCTTGGGGGCATTTCTACAAGCTCTTTTTGCCACGGTGACAACGGTGCCCTTGGCGGCGCACCCTTAACGTAAAATATCTGTAATGGATTATAAAGCTCGTCCAAAAAGTCCCTGTAGTTTCTTTCAAAAAAGAGATCTGGCAACTTGGAAATAGAAAAGAGTGCGGCAAAATTAACAATATCAAAATCCTTAAAAGCGGCGTGAGATCTTTGATTAAAAGCTCTCGTTCTCATTTTATTCCAAGCAATGGAAACATCCAAATCGCCGCCGCTAAATTTTCCCCCTTTTTCAATTATATTGATGTAACCAAGCTTTTCTAAAAGCTTTAACCAAGGAACTTTGTATTTATATTCCTCAAACACCGGGTTGCCGGGATCGTCTGTTTGCCCAAGAGACCCCAAAGTCCATTCATCAAATCCCGAATAATCCTCAATACTTTCAAGTTTATTGCCAACTACAATAGTTTTAACAAGATCAGCGTCCGTAAATGAAGTTGCTGCCGAACCATCACCCACCAAACTAAGCAACTCTTCTAGTGAAAACTGTCTGGTTCGTACTGCCTCTTTAATGATCAACATCAACGCATACACAAAATATTCTTGCGTCACCTCCTTGATCCCTTCGGGGGTTTTATTAGATTTGGGAAGCATACTTAAAATATAAGCGCCGTCTGACAAATTGCTATCTTTGGGTTTGTTTTTTAGTGTCGATGCGACAGACTGAACATTTTTAATAACGCCATCATGCGCTGCCAATTTAAAATCGGAAAACATATCCGTATTAAGTGCGGCAATCTGACCGTAAAAAAGACCAAACGACTCTGGAACGCCCGTGTTCACGTTGGTGGATGTCAAAATTGGTAGTTTATAAGCAAGTCCTATTTTTTGCGAAGTTGGGGATGGCTCAACAAAAATGTTGACTAGCTCCATGTCTTCAAAAAATCCATTATTTGTTTTTGTCTTAAAAGCCAAACTAATAGTTAAATTGTCAGCATTTTCAGCCGCTTCAGCAGTTAAATTGTCTAGCTGCACCGCAGCCTTCAGCAGGGGAACAAAATTTCTAAGAAAACGGCGTTGGCCTTCTACGCTTTGAACGGGTTTGGCGTCATCTTCAGAGGGTCCATATTTCGGCTCAATCTTTTGTTTCTCTAGCGTTCTCCACACAACTTTAAGTCGATTTTGAAAATAATCAAACCCACGCTTCAAGGATGGCATATCAACAGTAACAATAGAATAATCATTTCTTTGAGCCATTGCCTGAAAATATTCACCACCAAGCATTCCGTGTAACAGATTCGCCCCAAATAAAGTTCCGTCCGTTACCAACGTTAACGCCCCAACTGCATCGTCAGTAAAAATTGCTCGACGGAATTGAGCGTCGGCTGTCGTGACCTGTGTCAGTTTAAAATCATAACTATCTGGCGGTTTTATGTTTCTGGGCATGTAATATGAATTAAGGGCGGCATATTCCATAAACAAGTTTGCATTAATATGAATATATAAACTTGTCCACCTTGGCGTCTGAGATGGGTTCGAAGGGTCAACCTCCACAGAAATATAATTTTTTGCGAATGCGGCAGTCATATCCTTTAAAAAGGCGTCCCAAAGATTACGACGAATGCCTAAAAAATCCCTAGCAAGATAACTAATGATGCGAGTAAGTGTGTTTGGGGTCGGTGGAACAGAAAAATCAACGAAAGCGTTGGCAACTTGATCTCGTAACCCAGTTTGGGAATAAATATTTTCCCAATTATTGGTCTTCGGCTTGTCCTTCAAGCCTTCAAGAAAAACTGTTTTTCTTGCAACAGGTTCAAACAAAACATGAGCCTCTTGGGGATGAGACTCAATAATGTTCTCAATAGTCTGTGGTCCCGCTCTCATGTCGGCTTGTGACACGGCACAGAAAGGCAGTGCAAAAGTAAAAGAATTGATCTCTGGATTATAAAAGGCGAAACCGTGGGCTGTGGCAAGATCGTGTTCGGGTGGCAAATTAAGCCATGCTTGGGGAACAACAGTTCGCTTCACCAATTGAAAATCTTTTAACGAAACCATCCCGCGTTGTAGCCCCAACATATCGGCAACGGCATTGGCTGTATAATCATCCCTTATCCTCGACAAAGCGGTCACATTATCATATTCATATTCGGTTTGGGCGGCAGCTTTTTTATAGTTAACTCTCGGAACCCTCAAATATTTGGAACCCACCCATCCTCTTTCTCCAGCATATTGTCCCGAAATGACCCTAACGTTATAAAATGTTTTTCTTTTTTTCTTCGATACTTTCTTGACCAAAGTGCCATCAATAAGTTTGCCGTGCCAATCGCAGGGGTCGCCCTTCGCCTTGGCGTCCTTGCACAATTTCTTTTTATTGGTGTCATAAGAAGTTCCCGGTGCAGCCTTGTGCAACACAAGGAATGGCTCTTCTATATCCTGTGCGGTGTTAAAAACTTCAAAATCTGCTTTTTGTCCTGTTGTTTTGGTCGGTGAGCCTGTGGGGGCTGATTTACCGGGGTCGGCGACACTGCACAAATATTTATTATAAACCCAACCATTCTTTCCTTTATCTTCACCGCTGAGAATGTCTACTAGGCTCCAAGTTCCCTTCGCATTTCTCTTTCTTTCGTTTACTTGAGTTCCGTCTTTAAGCTCTGCAAGACATTTTTTCCCCTTTTGCGATTTTGGTTCAGAGCGAAGGCAGAGCCATGGCTCTTTGGTCTTCGCAGTCTTACAAACCACATGTGACGCTACAGCTTCGTAGTCCACAAATGTTTTAGTACCGTCTGTATATACTAGTTTTTTGCTCATGTTGTTTTATTAAAGGTGCTACATATGTAGCTCTTTGAACCGGGTTTTAAAAAGTTTGTCTCAAATGCAACGTGATTCCATTGTTTCAAATTGGTATCTACAGCACTCATGCACGCATCAACCAGAGTGTAAGTACCATTTACATAAGAAATCGGATCTACTGGTGGTGTGGTAAACGGAGTTGGAAGCGGACCCAGCATAAAGGGCCAAACATGAACATGCCACTGTAATGCCGTTGCAAGCTGTATCAAGCCTTTATTGTGCAGGGCTATATGAGTATCTATTTTTGCTATCGACTCTTTCAGCGTCCTCAAAGCCTTAATTAAGTTTTTGCCCTTGGCAAGGGGCTGAAGGTCGGAGTTGGGTGCGCTCTGATTTAAGCCACCAATTAGATCAATACCATAACGACCGGCAATTGGGTTCCCATGAGAATTAAATTTATCGGGCATTGTAATTATTTTAATACTTTCTCGCGCCATTATCCTCACATTGTCTGCTTTCATGGCGACAGCGGCTGTGTTGGTGGCGCTGCCCAAGATTCCTCTCTCATCAAACCACGGCTGCAAGCCAAAGTTTTCATCAACGTCGGTACATTCACTAATATAAATTCGTGCCGCATCCAGCTTCATTGAGGGATTAGCTACTGCGTTCTTGTATTTCGCTTTGATTTGGCGACCAACCATGCCCAAACGACCACAGACCATATCAATGGTGGCTGAGTTGGTGTCCGAGCTATGACCAGATCCCGGTGGACCGGGACGATCTTTACCGAGAACAATAAACGCGCCAACCGCCGAACTCAGACCCTTCTCCCCCGGCATTATAGCGCTGCCCATAACTTTTTCTTTGGGATATACACCACAACTAGACAAAAATTGGTTTAAGGCAACCTTGTCCTTAAAAAAAAGTTTTTTATAAGTTTTTTCTAAATCTACTGCTGGGATTGAAGTTGTCATAAAATATTTCGTACCCTATGTAACTACCTGTGTTGTGTTAACATCTATGAACGAAGTTTTCCTTTTGCTTGGTGATTTAACATCTGAGCGGATGCGCTTGGCGACCGGTAATAATCGGCTATACGCTTCAGACGGTGACTTACCGAAGGCTCGCAATTGAACATACAATTCGGGGATAAGGGCGTCCCAATGTTTATTGCCCATCTTCTCGGCAGGAGTCGCTTGTCGCCAGTGTGCCACGACGCCCTTGGGCAATAAACCCGGAGACGGTGAACCCGCATAGCCAGCCCAGCCCAAAAAGAAACGTGTTCCATCAAAAAATGGATTTTTCATAAATTCTTTAATTGTATTATCGTCATTGGATTGAGACAGTTTTTGTGCTATTGTATAACACAAGTGATATAACCGTTCAAATTGTTTTGCGGGCGCAAAATTATTTATTATAGTATCCCAATAGACCCCGTCGCTCTTTACTCCAAATTCAACGGCGACCGAATGCGAGTTAAAACCACCGGCATGAATGCCACATTTTGGAGTGTCGCCAATAAACATGGGAAGCGACTGCATTGTCTTGTTGGGACTCAGTATAAAATGCACAGAAAGTCCTTGGCGCGGTCTGGGGCATTTTGGAGCGTCAGCGCCTGGACCTTTTGTTGCTAGCGGCATGGTGACATAAAGGGCATCACCGTCATCCTTCTTCTTTATACGAACCGCCTTACCATCCAAGCATCTCCCATCCAAAATATCATAAATTCTTTTAGACGTTACGTTGCCCATCCCTGGTTCGTGTAACACAATTATTTTTCTATTTTTGCTACAAGACCGATTGGGACGTAATGAGGGTGACGCGACGACATCAACCCCAGACACCTCCGAATCAAACGTTGCAACACGACCAGCACTATCACACTCTCCCGGCACCAGCAGTGGAGGCCCCACATCTGGGGCAGTTCGATCGGGTTGGGGTAGAATTTCTTTATTTAGTTTTGCCTGAAACTTTGCAAAGTTATTCATCGTCAGTGCAACAGCGTCGGCCGGTGATGTTGCTGGCTTATCATCGCTTGCCCCAAAAGAAATGCTTAAAGTAAATTTGTTTCCCGCAGATTCGGTAATCATTACCGAATATCCTTTATGAAATATTTTAAACTTGTTTATATAATTGCTCAGTGCGTTTTTTTTATCAACAGTTATATGAACAATGGCTGCTGGATTTCCGGTCCCCGGTGCATACTTAATTTTTTCCTTTAAAAGAACATTCGTCACCAAGAGCCAAGTCCTATCTGTATTGCCAAGCTGAGAAAGATCTTTAAGTTTGCCGTCATTATAATCCTTAAAAGTTCCCAACATTCCACCAATAATCTTACCAGATTCTGTTGCTGCTCCAAAGGGATATGTAACCTTCTCCACCACCACTCGTTTGTTTAAAGCAGTTTGCCACTGTGCCAACGCATAGGCTAGCTGGATATATCCTACATTATTATTACTACGATAGCTTGGTGTAGAGCTTGGTGACGGTTGTTTTGGGGTTGCTGCTGGACCATCGCAATTGCCAAAAAAAGCCTTTGTAGACTTTGATATCATTTCCTGAAATGCGTGGGATTTATCATCTTTAACGTCTATTAGGGTCGCCTTACTAAAATCACCATCCGCCACCGCCAACTCCACAATAGACCCGGCACCCAAACCGGGCGATTTGCCGGTTTCAACCCTCGTCAAAAGTGTTCGCAGATTCCATGGCTCTAGAATATCGATAATGTCGAAATGACGAACATCAATAAACACATATAAAACTTGCACCTTTGGCATCTCTTCATCGGGTAACCACCTCAACCACCAACTCATATTCTTTGGCGATTGAGGTATAGTTTCCGTGAGGGCGACGATGCCCATATAAGTTGAAACTTGTTTACTTGGTGCTTGTTGAAGATTATTTAACGCGGTGCTACGAGAGTATTGAGTATCCTTGGAAGAATAATTAAAACCCACATCGACCGTTGGACTATATTGATTCAAAGACCCAATAGATACAGCTTTTAGAGAAACAACCGGCAGTTCACTGCTTTTCGCGGGCGAATTGGGATTCTCAGGTTTCGCCATCTGTGTTTTCTCCTAAATTATCATAAATCTGATTAATGTCCGCAGAAGAAAGGTTCTCGCCATGTTTCTCTTTTTTTGAGAGCAGTGAGGCAATTTTCACTAGTTGTTCGTTAGAGCGTTGAAGGGTTTCAAGATATTTAGCCATTACGACGCCGCTTTGGTGATGTGTTGTTTTTCCTTGATGAATGTCTTGAACTATTTCTTCTAAAGCGGTATTAGCCGACTCGCGATCGAGACGTATATTTGCTGTCGCTTCTTCTAAAAGTTTATCAAATTTTGCCATCATCCCACTCCGTCTTAAATTCCCTATATCTTAATCTTAGCTTTGTAAGAGAAGACGCAATTTGTTTGGTGTTCAGATCCGTAATCTCCCTCATGTATAAATAAATAGCTTTTTTATTGAAAATTTCGATCTCGGTACTGTGTTCAAAAAGAGTTTTGATTGCTTTTAAGACTTTGATGTCGTTGGGCTTATCGGCTTGTTCAAGCCAATTATCCACATTCTCCAACAAATACTTAAAAAACTCTTCATGCTGGCGATTAGAAGCGTACATATTATAAGTGACCAAGCGTTCCTCAACTATTGTCATATTATCAATAACAACTTCGGTTTTCATGCGCTTGGTCGTTTTTTTAACCTTGTGAATAAACCAGTTTTTCGTAATAACGGAAAAATACGAAAAGGCTTTGGAGCCACGATTGGAATCATATTTATCCAAAATCGTAACGAGCCAAGCTTTGCATTCTTCACGAAGGAAATCAATATTTGGCAAAGTATTAAATTTATAGGTATAAACAATCTTATCCACCATTTCATCAAAGGCTGGATGGATATAATTAACATAAAGCTGAGACTTTACATACCGATCTGTAGTAGCACAGTACTCGATAATGGCTTTTTCGTGAACTTCGGTAAAATATAATCTCTTAGTTTTCTTGCGTCTCTTCTTCTTCATCCTCTTCACCCAAAAGTTGTCTCTCTATGTCGGCGATTAATCCGAGCCGATGAGACAACTCATTAGACACTTCTACAAGCTCTTGAATTGTTGGATCTCCATAATATGTTTCTGATTTATTAACAGTCTCAACCAAGCTCTTGTACTGGGTTAAAACCTCTTGAACGTCAAAGATCATTGTTTCAATGTTTCGAAGTGTCAACAACAAATTTTTTACATACATGACCAAAACAACAACAAAAGTGGCTAAAATACCAAGTGCAATCCATTCAATCATCGGATATGTCCTCCGTTGTTTTTAAATCCTTCTGCATGTCCTTCAAATCTTCACGGGCGAGTTCGATATATTCTTTTGTTACTTCGCCCACCTTTCTGCCTTCTTCAACCGCCTCTTTGACAACTTTAATAAAAGACGACGGCATCCTGTCAATAATTTTTCCTTCACAATATTTACATTGATCGGGATTGAAACCCATCGGCTGCCGAGCATCCCATGTTTTATAACACGAATGACAAAAATAGGTATATCGTGGCATTTAGTTTTCTTCTTCAACAAAAGACGAATCTTCTATCTTAAATGTCGGAGGATTGGTTACCGATAATTCACTATGATTCTTCCCACTCACCACAAAATTAAATTCGCGCAAATGTGATACAATATCACTTTGTTCTATTATCGACTTCTGCAAAGCCAACATAAGTGCCCCAAGGGCCTGATCGGATAATTTCATTTGTTTTTCTCCACCTGTTTGTTAATCCATTTATAGGCTTTTTTCATCCCCTCTAGCAGGGGCTGCGAATAATCCCAGCCGAGCTTTTCCCGAACTAGGGTATTGTCGCTGTTTCTTCCGCGAACCCCAACGGGGCATGGAAAACCATATTTATTCTGGAACTCATCTCCGTCAATGTTATGAATCTTAACATTTTTACCAGAAATATTAATTGCCATCTGGGCAAAAGAATTTATTGCAATCATCTCCTCGGAACCAATATTAACTGGACCTTCAAAGTCGGGGCTATCCATTAGGCGGCGAGTGGCTTCAATACACTCGTCAATATACAGAAATGAACGAGTTTGTTTACCGTCACCCCACACCTCAATCTCTCCATCCTCTGCTGCCAGTGCTGCTTTTCGACAAAATGCAGCGGGTGCTTTTTCTCTTCCCCCTTCCCAAGTTCCCTCTGGGCCGAAGATATTGTGGTAACGTGCAATACGCACGGTTAAACCATAATTGCGAGCAAATGCCAACCACATGCGCTCACTAAATAATTTTTCCCAACCGTATTCCGAATCGGGATTGGCGGGGTATGCCGAATCCTCTGTGCAGTTCGGATTATCAGGGTCCATCTGGTTGTGTTCTGGGTACATACAAGCCGATGAAGAATAAAATACACGATTCACGTTTTTCTTTACACATTGCTCGGCAATGTTAAGATTAATCATGGCTGAATTATGCATAATATCAGCATCGTTTTCTCCTGTAAAGACAAAACCTGCGCCACCCATGTCCGCAGCAAACTGATAAATCTCGTCTAGGTCTTCAGTGACCACCTGATCGCACACATGTGGATCTCGTAAATCGCCAAGAATAAATTCGTCTGCAACATCATAAGCGTTGAAAAATTCATGCTCTTTCCGATCGACACCTCGGACCCAGTGTCCTTCGCCTTTTAATCTCTTCATCATTGCGCCGCCGATGAATCCACCGGCTCCACATACTAGTATTTTTTTCATTATTTAAATTCCTCCGGTATCAAACACATTGGTGGCAAAATCAATTTATGTCTACTGCCAATATGTCTTTTTTTATAAATGTCTAATATTTCTTGCTGTCGAGAAGTCAACCGATCTTTATCATCAGCGACTTTGTCACAATATTTAAGTGCCCACTCCAACTCTTCGTATGTCGCACCAATCTGATCTTCGTCAGATCGATTGTCACCCCATAAACCATCCGTTGGGACGGCTTCTTGAATCGATTGAGGCACTCCCAAAAATTTAGCCAAGGCATACACCTCTGATTTTAACAAATCGGCTATGGGGCTTATATCGACGCCGCCGTCGCCATATTTAGTGAAAAACCCAATACCATAATCCTCGACTTTGTTGCCGGTCCCTACAACTAAATAATCGTGTGTATTGGCGACAGCATATAAACTCATCATCCTTAAACGAGAAGCAGCGTTAGCTAAAGCGAGCTTGCTAACTTGGCAACACGCGAGCGCGTTGCTCGCAACACCATAAACAGTTGATAAATCTACAACTTGAGATGACACATTGTCATATTGTGCGGTAAGCCAATCAATATGTTCGTTCGAACGTGTATATTGCCCTGCTTCTTGGTTTATCGGCATATTTAAAACTATTACTGGTTTTTTAGTTAATGACGCAAGGGTAGATGTAACTGCCGAATCTACACCCCCAGAAACTCCCACCACAAAACCTCGGCTTCTCGATTCTTCTATTTTCCTTTTCAGCCATTCAACAATGTGTTCCCGTATATTTTTATTATTCATTTATTTTTACCTCATAAAGTGACGATGTTGCTTCTGTGGTATCGCCCAATTGAATGGGATAATAAGCGATACAGGAAAAAATACGTCCATCTTTTTCGTAAATAGATAAAGCATCTAATACGCCTTGCCTGTCTACTGGAATGTCGGGTCCGATATAAGCTTCTTCCAAATTTTTCGACAGTGTATACAAATAAGGTCTATGATAATGACAATCATATGTGCGATGACCTATGCCAATAAAGCAATCGTGTTCATCAGAAAAAATTAATGGAGTTGATCCTCGACTAATAGTTATTTTCAATTCGTCTTTTACCAATTCAAATGGCGTTTCCCAAGTACAATAACCAGTTTCTAAATCACATCGTAAAATACACAATTGAGGGTCGATCGTGACAACAAAATATAAAACATCGTCTTTCTCCAAAGGAATCCAATTTTTACCCAGTATTTCCACTTTTGTTTCTGGCACTTTATCAATGGACAATATTGTAACATCGCCGGTTACTAAATCAATTATTTTATAATCAAAAATCCACAGACCACTCGGCGAAAAATGTGGATCTACTACAAACGCATAGGGACGACCATTATAAAGAAAAGTCCGTGGATCTTCGCCCTTGGTAGAATCTTGACGCTGAATAATATTCAAATTGGAATCAAAATTTAATATTCGAATTTTGTCCTGCTGATCCGTCGCGCCGACCCGGCATGAACCAACATGCCCGTCTTCATACGGAACTACATTTGCCAATACCCCACGATCAAAGTAATCTCCTCGTTGTGGGCGAGTTGCAAAATAAAAATCTACCACAGGATAGAGATTTGCCGTCAGGGGATATTTTTTTTGTTCTTTTTGTGCATCCATGTTTTCTTCTTTTATTTGTTGTTCACGCTTATTGTCTTAAATTTAGCCTTCCATCTCCCCGATCTATTTAAACTAATATAGCTTTTATAAGATTTATGATTGTCGATCCCTCCGTGTTCGAATTCCATTATACATGACTCCTGTTTACCTGCATTAAAATTATACGAAAACTTTTTTTGTATTGGATAATTTTCATTAGGATTATAACAGGCTATGTCTTGAAAATTAAACACTTCGCTTAACAAGGGGTGGGCAAACTTTCTTTCCACTATCTCTTCCATTTCTTTATAAAATTGTTTTCTGTTCTGCTCTCCTACCGAGTCAATCCACCAATTAGTGAGATAAAACTCACTAAATTTTTTTTCATTTATCAGTTTTTTTTGCTTTTTATAAATACCTTTAATCAAGCCATTGCTTTTTTGAATTTCCTCTTCAATGGTTTTATAAAATTGATAATAACTAATTTGAAGCTCTTTAACTATAAAATTGCATACATAAAATAAAAATCCAAAACTATGCATAGATCTAACAAGCCAAGTAAAAATCCATGCCTGTGATACCTCTTTCCAACTCATTGTTTTTGTACTTAAAACCATTTGTTCATATTCATCAACATAATCATTAAACGGCAATTTGACTCGGGTGGTTTGTAGACCGTGTTCTTCTTTGTATTTCGGACTATTCATCTCACTATTCGCCAACACGCTCAAGGGATAGCTTTCAATATAAAGATTCTCATATTTTAAAAGCTTACAATAATTTTTAATCCACCCTTCATAGGTTTCTCCCGGTAAAGTCATAATAAGTTCAATCATAACAGTTATGTTATTCTTCTTTGCTAAATTGACCAAGTGATCAAAATTATTTAATTTCATATTAGTTCTTTCAATATTCTGCAAAACAATTTCTTCTAAACTTTGTAAAGCAATTGCAAATTTCCGAAGAAGACCGGCTTTATTTAGTCTGGTCGCCATCTCTATAGCCAATTCATTATTGTTTTTTGCCCAATTTGTAGTGAACAGTTTGGGGTAAGAGTATTCTTTTTTAGTCTCGATAAGCTTGTCTACAATTTCAGAATCTTTTTTCCTTAAAATTCCAAAATTCGCATCTGCATTCACCACACAATCGATTTTATTTTTTCCCATCCACTTCAATTCATCGCTAATTCTACTAAAATCAAACTTCGTTAATTTAGAAAAAGTGCTACTACCCCAATCACAAAAAGTGCATTTATAAGGACATCCGCGATTAGTTTCCAAGATCGCATTTAAAGTATAGTCGGGATTTTTTTCAACATATCCATCAAACATTCCGTCTAAGTAGGGGCTTCGTAAAGCATTCAAATCTCGAATTCGAATGCTCGGTCCTGTTGTCGTTCTTTTTCCGTTATCATTATAACTAAGTCCACCAATATTAGCCCATTTTTTTCCCTCTAAATTTTCCAATAAAATTTCTTTAAATGTAAATTCACCTTCATGATGAACACATATATCTATCCAAGGTTTCTTAAAAAAAAGTTGTTCATCCTTGTCTGGTATTTGTGGACCGCCATACACAATAAGACAATCGGGATACTTCTCTTTTATTCTCCGGGCCAAAGTATCAGTATAATTGCTGTTCCACACATATGTGCTAAATCCAAATACATCAGGGTTTTCAATTTTTTCCATAATCTCGGAGATGGGTCTTTTGATAAATAAAAAGTCAGAAGCCAATTTATAGTTTTCTTGAATTTCTCGGAATGATTGAGCATACGCCCAAACGGTCGCCGCACTATAAGGAAGCAACACGAACTGTTCTTCTACAATAATGGAAAATTGTGCGAGATAAACTCTTTTTAAATTTTGTGATGGCTTGAGCGGATCACCGAGCAACTCCGCTTTAATAACTTTATCTTTTTTATTCATCAACAATCACCAAGGCTTGGTGGAACTTTTTCATGCTCCCACCTTAATTAGCTTAACGCCGGTTTGCTGATTGACATATCTCCACGGGTCAATTACAACAGAGCCTTCTGGAAAATCATACTTTAGAAACTTATCATGGTTTGTCCCCATAAAAAAGATTGCCGGTGATGATAAAGGTGGGTCTCCATCGTCAATCCACGGATCAAATGCAATTACCTCTTCGTTACGTTCTTCTAAGAGATTTTTTAATAAAATTGACGGGCTGCCTGTCGTGAGGTTTGTTTCTTTCTTAAAGCATTTGCCAAGTATGATAATGGGCAGATCTGTATTCTGTCTCTGTTCGACAATTAAATCAGCTAACCACTCAGTTTGTTTCTCCCGACAAACCATAAGATTTTCATACCAATCATATGAAAGGTCAAGTTTTTTAGCTAGCCAACTGAGTGCAATATTGTCTCGTGGGTGACAACCTCCGCCGTCGCCCATTCCACCCAAGAGATATTTAGTGCTAATTAGTCTTTCGTTGGCGAGAAACATCCCTCTCATCACGTTATCACAATCGATATTTTCTGACTTGTGGGCTACTTCCATAATTGTATTTGCCAAACAGATCTTCATGGTGATATAAGTGTTGTATGAAACTTTAATCATCTCAGCTTCTTCAATAGTACATTTGTAAACCGGTCTATCGTGTATAGTGGCATAAAATTCTTTTGCTATACCGTGAGCTTCGTCATCATCAACTCCGAATAAAACAAATTCAGGATGCAAAAAGTCCTTTATTGTAGTTCCCATGGCAATAAAAAACGGATTATAACACAATTTTACATGTGAATTGAGCAGCGGTTTAATTTCGCGGCGGATGGTGCCGGGAAGGACAGTAGAAATTATAATAACAACCTTGTCTCGACCTTGTTTGTCAATTTCCTTCGCCAGATTTTTAATACCTTCTTTTAGCCAAGTATAATCAAAATCAACTCGTTCCTCTGGTAAACGAGAGACACCCTCATATCGCGGATTATGCGGAGTCTGGATGGGAACAAAAATAATATCAGAGCGCGAGACCACGCTCGATATGTCGCAAAAAGAAATTTCGGTTTTATCCAAATATTCTTGTGCCCCCGCTTCTCGATAAGGCAATTTTTTCGTATTCAAAATTTCGCCGACGCCGGGATTAATATCATAGCCACAGACTTTGTGCCCCTTTGCCTCAATGGCTAGCGCACATGGAAGACCCAATTTTCCCAACCCTAAAAATCCTATATTCATATTATACTCCCTTAATATATGCAGCATCGCGAGAATCACGATAATAACAAACATACCCCTTGCTCTCTAAGTCTTGTTCGACAGCCCCACCAGATTTATCAATTTCAATAATCATCAACTTCGGCATATGTTCTTCTCTAATTCCCCTTAAAACGCGCATTTCCCACCCCTCAACATCTATCGACATGAGATCGATAGGAGAACTAATTTTTAGTTTATCTAGCATTTTAGAAAGAGGAAAGCAAGAAATTTGCCTTCCTATGTAATCCACGCCACCGGGCCAAAAAGTATGAGGATTGCTCCGAAAGGTCTCGCCGCCATGAAGCGTTAACATCTCTTCTTTGTCAGAACACCCATGATTTAAAATAACGATATCCTTTTCCCTTGTAATTAATCTTAATTCATCACAAAATTCCTCAATTGGATCAATATAAACACCACGAAAATTATAATCCAACAAATCCAAAGTATTGCTGCCGCACCGCTGAGTTGGTTCAATGGCGGTTTCGTTCACTTCTCTTGTTTGTTGGGCTGTCCAATGTCTGTCAACTGTGTGACCAATCCCCACTTCAACAAAAAAACCCGAATTCGGTAAATATTTATTATAACACTCTTCCAACCACTGTGGGATGCCATCGTTGTTTTTTAGTTCAAATCGTTTTTTCATCATTTTTTTTCCACTGGTGGCAGCGGGGTCACAATTAGATACCCCTGATGTCTTAAGTCTTTTTTGAAAAGGTGAGTGTTCTTAAAAGATTTATAAATAGACTCCGAACTGGTTTCGATTCCGAGTTCTCTTTGAAGCCATTCATATTTCCAAAACACTCCCTCCTGAAGACATCCATAATCACCATCTTCATATATCATTAAATCATCAATTATAAACACATCTTTTGATGTGTCTCTTAATTTTTGAATTAATTCAATCTCTTCTAAGAGGGGAAAAGCATCTTGTTGATATTCCCTTATAGACTGTTCATATGAAATTTTATGAAAATCAGCACCGGGAAAATGAGCGTCTAAAAAGAAAAGAGTGGGTTCGCTTTTATTAATCTGTGGGACTAAATCTTGAATTCCGTCTTTGGAATATGCTGCCCTAAATTCTATGTTGTTGTGAATCCTAGAAAGGGGCTTGGCGGCTTGGATTAGCTCTTTATCTATATCAATAGAATAGAACTTTTTAAAAGGATATTTAAGAGCATGTTGCAAACTAATAGCCCTGCCTGTCCCGGTTTCAAAATAGACTTTCAAATCATACTCTGTGATTAGAGGCTGTAAATCAAATGCATAAAGTTCTCCCATAAATTTCTCCTTTAACTAAAAAATATATCCGAATTAATCGCCTTGTCATCAACCCACACATCATAATGGGGTTTGCCAAGACGAAGCTCGTGATATTTTACTCCCCAACTTTCCAATTGTTTCTTAGTTAGCTCATAAAACATTTCATAGGCCTTTGCCACATTACCACCAGCCCTACACATCCCCCTTGCAGTCCAATAAATAATATAATGCCCACCCTCATATAACGAATTACATTTATGAATTTTGTCCACAAGGGGAGCCACACTATCATAATCCCCATAAGTGTTGGTGCAGATAGTTCCGTCTATATCGATAATATATATCATGCCAACCATCCTTCAAAATCTGAAAGAAAGCCCTGCACTGATTTATCGGTTTGGGGGTGCTTGGTCATATTAGAAATAATTTTATATCCCGCAGTTACAACATGTGCGCCAGCATTCCAAGCGCTTGAAACATCTTTTGTATATCTAATACTACCCGCTATTATTTGAGAATTTAAACAATTATTTTCAATAAAACGGTTGGTTTCTTCTAAAACCCTGCGCGGGTCGCCGTTGACATCCACCAAACGATTATAAAACAAAGAAACATATCTAGCTCCTGCGGCGGCAGCAGATTCCAATTGAGCCGAAGTAAAACAACAAGTACAATTTACTGGAATTTTTTCCTTTTTGGTCAACAAATGAATTATTTTTAATTCTTCATATCCAATGGGAATTTTAATATTCAAATTGGTATAATCTAGTTCTTTATAAATTTGGACCGCCTGTGTATACATATCTGTCGGTTCTTTGGCAAAGACCTCGACGCTCAAGGGAATTGTTCCTGCTGCTCTACACAATTCTACAATCTTTTGTATATGTGTTATAAAATCTGACTTTGGTTCTTTTGCCATCAAGGAGGGATTCGTAGTAACTCCTCGCACGATTCCCGTCTGGAGAGAATCTTCTATTTCTTGTAAGTTCGCTGTGTCTATAAACAATTGTCTTTTCATTTTTCGTTTTCCTCCGTGTGAATATATAATTTGCCATCTTCCACAATGTGAGAGTCCGAATCTTCATCTTTTGATGAAATCTCTATAATGACTACGTCCTCGACTGCCATTCTCATGTGCATCAATCCAACCGGAATGTGAAAAATATCACCTTCCCGTAAAATTATAGATGTATTCTTGGCTCTTCCAGTTCTCATGCCGACCTTAAGAACACCACGTTCAATGTAATAAGATTCTTCTTTTTTAACGTGATATTCTAAACTACTTTGTGTGCTTGCTCGCATAAAAATTCGTTTTACTGTGAAGCCCTCTCCTTCAAAAAGAGTTTGCATACTGCCCCAATATTTCTCTACCTCTTTAATCGGCTTAGAAATTGGTGGTAACTTTTGAATTCCATATGACATGACTTTATTGACCATAGTATTTGTTATTCCCGTGTTTTCTTAGAAAATGTTTTTGAAGAATATAATCGGGCAATGAAGGGGCGTTATCATCTAGGATCAGGGTTCTAAACGACATTTCCGCGATCTTTTCCAGAACCAAGGCGTTTTCCAAGGCGCAAACCTCATCAGTGCCCCAACAAAAAACTCCGTGACCGTGTACAATCGCACCGAGGACTTGAAGTGGATTAATGTTGTGAATTAAAAAATGATTAACAATATTAATTCCTGTCTGTAATTCATAATCATCATCAATTTGTTTTTTTGTAGGCATTTTTACACATGGAATAGCCCCATAAAAATAGTCCGCATGAGTAGTTCCAAAGCAGGGAATATCCATTCCGGCTTGAGCAAACACAGTAGCATAAAGAGAGTGAGTGTGAACAACGGCACAAATATCTTCAAATCCATTATAAATTTTTAAATGTGTTTTTGTATCAACCGATGGCTTTTTACCCGCCAAATGTTCTCCTTCTAAACTTACCAAAGACATGTCTTCGGGGGAAGCACATGAAAGATCGATCCCAGAAGGTTTAATATACACCACTCTTTCTTCTTTAGAACGTATACTAACATTTCCCCACGTTAATATGCTCAGATCCAAATCTAACAACTTTCTATTTGCATTAAGAGTTTTTTCTAATAAATTCATCAAATTCTACAAGAGTGGAACATTTGGTTCCATAGTGAGTAGTAGATAACGCAGCCCACAAATTACACATCTGCATGGAATCTGTTTTGGGATTTAAGGCGAAAGCCGCTAAAAACGAATCTCCCGCTCCGCAAGTGTCTACCACGTCTACTTCATATCCCTTATGATACACCACCTTATCTGTTTTTTTAAACAAACTACCCTTATTTCCCAAAGTTACACAAACATGGGATTTCATCTGTGTTGATAATTTATCAATGCCGAATTCATCTGCCGCAAAGTCCTTGTAATTATTCTGCGCTTCATTCTCGTTCATGCACATGTATGTAGCCCCAACAAAAAGGGGATATCGATTTGCACCGTCCGAAATTTGAGAACTTGCCATTGAAGGTATATTCAGCTTTTTTGCTATACTGAGTATTTTCTTTATGTTGGCAGCCGAGAAGATACCTAGTCCATAATCCACTAAAAGAATTATATCGTGTGATGGAAGCATCGCTTCTATTTTAAAAATTACTTTTTCTTGGTCGGCTTGTGACAGAAGTGTAGAATCAGTTTGGTTAATTTGTAAATACTTATACTTATTTTCACCCCTGCTCACCCAAATCCGAGTTTTAACGTTATTTTTTTTATAAGTGGTAACCTTTTGCAAATTTAGCAAAGGATGATTCCACTGATCATAATGCTTCTCGTATTCATCGGCACCCACTGGTGTAATATAAGAACACCGCGCACCCAAAGAAAGCAAATTTTCGACAACGTTTGCTGCTCCACCAAAAGAATGTTCTTCTTGCCTCTTGGCAACTTTTAATGTGGGAGATTCCAACGACACCCCCAACGCCTCAGTGTGAAGAGTAACATCCAGTATACTGTCGCCCACCACCAGTATTTTCTTATTTTGAAAATTCATTTTTTTCACAAGAATCCAAAGAACGAATGCGCCTCATGACATTGGTGGTAGAATAATTGTCTACAAACGGAAAAATTTTAACTGCAATCTGGTCTTCGATGTTGTCTCGTTTCCTGACTTGCTCTGGCGTCCATTCACCACCCTTTACCACTATGTGGGGCGCAACTTGGCGGCGGACCGCTTCTAGGTTGCCATCAAAAATAATAACCTGATCCACTTCACGCAGCGATTCTAAAATTTTCTTTCTATCTTCTTCGCTATTAACCGGACGATCTTTACCTTTTAATATTCTCACCGAGGTATCATTATCGATCGCAACAACCAATTTATCGCCAAGCCTTTTAGAAAATCGTAGCAACTCAAGATGACCTGTGTGCAGTATATCAAAAACCCCATTGGTAAATACAATTTTATGTGGCGTTGCATCTGGAATCTTTGACAGTCTTCGGTTATGACGACCCTCCCCATACGGCTCTTGTAGCCAAAGTCTCAAAATTTCCTTCGAAATATCAAGCTCGTTAATCCAATTGCCAAGACATAGAACATTTGAATCATTGTGTTCCCGACTCTTCGTCGCCGTTTCTAAATTGTGAACCAATGCCGCCCTTACATTGGCAAATCGATTTGCTACAATGCTCATACCAACTCCTGTCCCGCAAATTAAAACTCCCTTAAAATCACCATTAGATTGAATTATATTCGCAACCTGCTTCGCATAGTCAACATAATCAACACTTATTGTATTACTATGGGGTCCAAGATCTATTGGGACATAGCCCGCCTGCTTCAAAAAAGATACAAGATAACTTTTTAAATTTATCCCATTGTGATCCGATGCCAATATTACAATATTATCAACTGCTGTCATGTGTTATAATTCCACGGCTTTTGAAACAAACCATCAATATGCATATAATTCGACGGATTAAACTTTGAATATGCCTCTAGTTTTGTTGCCTTCAATTGTAGCATATCAATTATATAAAATAAACCAGTATCTACACAATAAATTTCAGATGCCTCTTCTAATACTTTGCACCAATCAAATATTGTAAAACCATCGATCATGCTCATTTCTATAATCTGGTGTTCGGTATTTATAGAAGACTCCGCTTTCAAAGATTCAGGTGGGGAACCATACCACAAATTTACAAAAGAATATTTTCTATCATCGACAAGACCCAACACATCATAAAAAAGAACATCCTCTTGAGACGAATTACGCACAAACTTAAAATGACTCTGCCAGTTGCTATAATCAATCGCCATCGTCTTATATTTGGCTTTTAATACCGACTCGCCGGGATAGCCCAAATCAGCATGTTGAAGGGGTAAATATATATTTGCGGTTTCACCTTCTTGAACAGGATTCGCAATATTGGAAAAAAAAAGTTCCTTCATCGGGAACTCATCTGATTGCCTGCAAAAATTAATACCCCTTTTGGGCATATGCCGATTAATAGAAAAAAAATATTGATCAATGACGGGCCACCAAATTTGATAACCGTGCGCTAACAAAAAATCGGCAATCTTCTGACAAAATATGATATCGCCTAGACCGGCAGGTTGCCTGATCAGACAATTTTTATGACTCATAATTTTGACTCTCTAATAAAAAAAGCATCCCCCCAATCATCTTTCATATCGGAATTTTCTACTAGAATAAAGCCCTTTTCCCTTAAATAATCTTCCATCTCGTTAAAAACAACCATGCCCTTAAAGCGTTCTCGGTTGGCTACTTCCACAATCAAATAATCAATATAGTGAAGGTTGTTTTTAACACCTTCTAATATGTTATATTCACTTCCCTCTGTATCAATATTAAGATAGTCAATCTGACTCATATCTAAATTTTGTTCTTGAATAAATGTGTCAAGTGTTTTGGTTTTGACCATCTCTCGATTAATTGGAATAAAAACCGGGTCGTGACCATCCGAAGGTAGCAGAGAAGAACAGTCGGCTCTGTTGGGAATTAACAACTCCAACTCCTCATTATCCTTGTCCCACGCCGCAAAATGATATAATTTTTGTTCAGGTGCGCGGGTTCTAATAATGGGCGTTGATACATTCACATAAGTGTGATGATTGGCTTCCACCCAAAACACATTATTACCAAACAAACGCAAATAACAATCCATTTCACAACAATCCCACGTTCCCACATGAATACACCCCCGTGGATTAGCCCCGTGCCGTTCAAACAAACCCACCACACCTCTTTCGGGGAAAGAAGCATATTCACCCAACATACTCATTTAAGATACCTCTCATATAACCAATCTTCGGGAATCTCCATATTTTTTACCCTCTCCAGATTATCCTTAATAGCGGGCAACATTGAAATATAAAGTTCTTCCGAAAGCCGATCAATGGAAAAATCATCATCAAGCAAAATAACACCATCTAAATTAAAATAATCGCCAATATCCGGCGAACCATGATAAATCGGAACAGTACCAGCGGCAAAACAATCCAGCACCTTTTCAGTAAAATAAGACACATAACTTCCATTTTCTATCGCCACTGAAAACATGTAATCGCACAACCCTTCTTCCTTGTGCTGAATTTCGCAAAACCCGCGCCCGTATAAATCCAGAACGCTCCTTAATTTTTCTACCCATGATAGACGGTATAAGTGACCACTACACATTTGTTTATTAGAGCTTATCATCGAAACTAACTTAGATTTTTCATAGAGCTTTGGTTCTTGAATCCAAAATCCCGTGGCGGGAACAAATTTAAATCTATCATCAAGCCTTAATAGTTCTTGGTTGTGGGTAAAAATATATCGAAAATGTTCGAAATACGCTGGAAAGTTAATTTTAATATGCTCTACAATATGAGGAGTAATGTATTTAGATTCAATTAGCCACCCATATTTATACTTAGATGCTGTATCCGAAGTGGCTCTGGGCAACTGATGGTCAATGTATATCGTGTGTTCCCCCTCCACGCCAAGACCCCACTCAATATGTTTGGGTTCCTTGCGATAGGTCGTTGATTTTCCAGTGTGTCCATCGCTTTGGTGAGTTATTCCCTCACCCCGTAAATTTAAAACAACTTTACCCACAATGCCTGACCATATCTTTAATACCTTCAGCCAAGCTTATTTCGGGCTTCCAGTACTTTAATATAAACGAATCTGGCTCGTTGCGTTTGTCGCGCTGAACCATATCTTTTTTGGAAGATGGGGTTATTTGAGCATCGGGAAAACAGTTGTTTATTTCCGCAGCGACATCAAGAATTGAATTCCATTCAAAATTTGTAATATGCAGTTCCTGATCGCGAGGAATTTCACTGTATTTATGAGAAAGGGTTTCCAAGCAGCGGCTGCAATCTTTAGCATGTAGAAATTGGCGCACTTCGGTGCCATCTGTCAACATATCGATGACCCCAGTATGTTTGGCTTTTAAAATAAAATCAGTTATAACGTGAGCTTTCTCCAAATCTTTTTCGGGTCCATATACGTTCCAAAATTTTACCACAAGACCATTCAATTGTCGTGTGTACAACTCCCCTAAAGATTTAATTAAACCATAAGGTGAATAAGTCATATTGGACATTTGACTAGAAGCATATATGAACGGCTTTTGCAATGTGTGTAAAGCCTCAAACACATTTTCCAAAATCTGAACATTGTTGTGGATAAAATCAAAAGTATGTTGATATTTAGCCAAATAGCGAGAACCACCAACATCACACGCCAAAAAAAACACAAAATCGGCCTGCGCCATCACATCATATAAAAGATCATTTTTTGTTCTTAAGTCGAACTGCGAACCATTAACAACATCAAATCCAAAAACCTCATGACCCTTCTCTTCTAAAAATTCAACAAGGGGAGCGCCGATTTGACCACCCGAACCAATAACCAAATATTTCATTTAAAACCTCACCCATTCATCTGGGAACAAATCCTTCAAATCCAAGTGTTTTAACTTGGGACCAAACCACTCCGTTTCGGGAACCACAACAATTTTTTGATCATTTTTGTTCAACCATGCTCCCCACCAACTAAAAGATGAATTCCCCACAACAAAATGATCACATCTTGACATTAAAAATAAATCCACATAATTGGGATTATCTTCCATACAAAGAGTGTTATAATCTGCCGATTCAAGAAGGGGAACAAGATTTTCTTTGGTCCAACTCATGTCATCCGAAAAGACAATCACGTTTTCAATCTGTGTTTTATCTCGTATATATTGTAAAGCCTTTGTATAAAACTCTAGACTCACATCTCGATGATACTCTTGAAAGTCTCCATGTTGCCGATCGCCTGCTCGCCGATAATGAACAGCAACAGAATTTTTTAAAAATGAACACTCGCCATGTTTTTTATTAATAAAAGCCAAACAGTCGCGCGACGGTGTAAAATAAAGATCTCTTAGCTTGGAAGCAATGTTGGAAAAATATTTTTCTGATTGGAAATAGCCGTGATAATATGTGGCATCATTTACGGGTGGCTCAATATGGGGAAAATTTCCCTGTAGGTCGGGAGCATGATAAACAAACTGCAAATTATGATTGTCAGAATCCTCTAGATATTTAAACTCGTGTTCAAACATCTTTTCAAACTCTAAACTTTTAGGATGAGCGACCTCTTCGATGTTGTACTGATATAAGGAATCCCTATTAACAACGCTGGGAATTTTTACGTCGCAGCCTAGACGCTCGCCAATTGCCAAAGCGGTAGCCAGTTGAAACATATTATTTCCCATTTGTCCATGAAACCGGCAACTAATCATATTATTCTACGACCTCATATTTAAACAAATCCCCATATATTTCCCTTACTTGCTCTACCACCTCTTCACAGTCAATAATCAAAACATCATATCCATGATAAGCGACTTTGGCTGCAAATGCCAACTGTTGAGACTCCTCAATAATGGTGGTTCCCTTTTTATATGTCACTCCTTCAAAAATATTAGACGAAGTCACGCAGCCGCCTGCACCATCAAAAATAATAGGATCTTCTGAAGACTGTTCTGCGAGAAAATCCTCTATCTGAAAATTAAGATGTTTTTCATTTAATCGATCAGTCGCCAAGCTTATGTCTGCTGGCAGTCCAAAACTTTTGGCAAAAATTGCCAATGCACGGTTGTCTCTCGGAAAACACGGACCACCAAACCCAAAACCATAACGTGTCAACTTAGAACCAACGCGACTATCAGAACCAATAGCGTCCAACACTATTTGAGGGTTGCCCGACGCTCCCCTCACAATATCTCCCACCATATTAGTATAGGCGATCTTGGTAGTCAAAAAACAGTTTAAAGACAATTTTGTGATTTCCGCCTCGGTGGGGGTCATCCTGTGAAAAATAGGATTATTTTGCGTCATGCTCTCATAAATAGCTTGAATGCGATCACCGACTTCTTCATTAGCCTCTCCAATCAAAACCATATCGGGATTTTCTTGGTCTCTGATAACACTCCCTTGAGCAATGAATTCAGGATTATAAGTAACGGTCCAATTATAGCCTTCTAGTTTTTTCTGTAAAGATTCACAATATGTGGGCATCGTAGTGCAATTAACAATCAAGTTCTTTGCCGACCCCTGTACGCCCTTTTTTACAAGGTTAGACGCCAACATATCTATTTGGGAATGATCATAGCTGCCATCGGGCAACGAAGGGGTTGCCACCACAACAAAAATCAAATCCGAATATTCGATAGCTTTATCCAAATCAGTTGTCGCAGTAAAATTTTTGGACGTTCGAAGTCGTTCGTTAACAAGCGGCTCGTTGCTAGTAAAAGTTTTCTTATTAATACTTCCCACATATTCTTTATTGAGATCCACGCCAAGAACATTAATTCCAGCGTTTTCCAAACTCAATGAAAAACATAGCCCGAGCTTTCCGATGCCTATAACAGAAACGTTTGTCATTTGTTAATAAGTCTCCCATCCTTCGGGAATTAAATCCTTTAAATTGTGTCGAGCATATACTTTACCAAACCAATTTGATGGGGCTACAATTTTCTTATCTGGATTTTCATTTAACCATGCTGCCCACCATGAAAAACTACTATTAGAAATGGCATTATGATCGCACAATTTCATCATTTCAAAATCATAAAGGTCATTAGCCCCTCCCACAAAATAAAAATTCTCGCCTTCTAAGTTTTCTCTACACCAGCCAATGTCTTTGATTGAATCTGAAAATATGAGCTTTATATCTTTTTCAAACTTTTTGAGACAATAATCAATATACTCTTTGGACAAAAGAGGATGAAAGTCCTGCTTATTTACTTTATATTGAGCGCCATCTGGGGCGGCATGGTTCTTGTCGGCGGGGACATTATCGCCTCGGCGGATATGAAACGCAACAAGGTCTTTGTCGGGATGTTTCTCCCTGATCTCTTTAATTTTTTCAGTAGCGGCTTTGGTGATATTTTCATCAACCAATCGAAACTCCTTTTGAAGAACATGTCTAATGTCTTTAAAGTATTTTTCTGATTGAAAATAACCATGATAATTGGTGTTATCGGGAGCTTTCCACACATCGGGATTAAAATGAAAAAAAGGTTCATTATACTGGTTCCACCGATTCGAAACAAGCTGTTGTGTGGGGGCATAGTGAACACACACCCTAAAATCCCGCAAGCGATGTTCGCTTGGAGGTGGTAACACCAATGGTGTAGTGTTACGAAGTGAAATATATTTTAAAGCAGCATATTGAAACAGTTGATTTCCAAGTCTACCATGTTTTCCCAAACTTAATTGTGTAATTGCCATTATAATTTTTCCAAACTCTGATAGCGAGTGCGCTTTCTTAATAAATTCTCGATCCCTTTTTGTTCGGAAGGTTTGATCCTCCAATCATTTAAAGGATTGTGGTTATTATATACATACAAGATTTTATCTAAAAATTTGCTTCGCTTTCCTGCCAATTCACACAATGGAAACATAAGTGCCAAATCTGCTGTAATCGAAAAATATTCTCCACGATCATCACAAAAATCTTCTTTTTTGATATGAGGTAACAGCCCATATTTAAAAGTCCTGAGATGGGAGGCTAAGTACCTAAAATCCCGAAATGAATTTTGTTCCACCACATCTTGCGGATATGGAAAAAGCGACCACGGTGGATCAATATCGGGCCAATTCATATGATTCCCATACGTCAACCAAACATCTTCCTTTTCATAAACAGAGCTAACAAAGGATAGAACGCTCCTATGGGGAAACCAATCATCGCCATCTAAATTAACTATTACATCTTCCACGGTTGGTTCCGACACCTCAATCGAATCAAGTATATTTTTTAACGCATATTTTTTTTCCGTATTAGATATCAACTTAAAGCGACTGTCATCCCCAATCGCCGCTTTAACGATTTCCAGAGTATTGTCGGTAGACATATCATCTGCCACAATGCATTGAAAATTATCATAATCTTGCTCTTTAACACTAACAATGGTTGCTTCTGCCCACCTTTCCACGTTATACATGGGAACAATTATTTTAAAGTGAGTAGACATTTTATCGGACTCCTTGCAAAAAAGCAGCTAACTTTTTAAACTCTGGTAGATGTGGTGGAAAAAACTCCAATCCATATTCCTTGGTTAATATGTCCTTTTTGAGACATAGCGATCCCGGCTGGTAATTATTCCCCGTAAAACACTCTGCGTAGCTGTCATCATAATGCCAAACTAACGCTTCGGCATTAAACGAGAACCCGAAGCCAGCTTCGTGAAGGTCCAAAGAATACTGCACGTCTTCGGGAATTTGTCCTTCTCTGTCCGCATATACAAGTTTTTTATCATCCCAGCGAACCTGTTCGAACACATCCCTCTGAACCATCATAAAACAAGAGGTCTGATAAAGATTTTTATCATATTCCGAATGTTCGTAGGGCACCATTATATGGGGGTGTAATATTGCTCGATCCCAATATCGGCCGCCCGAAGGCAATAGAATCTTATTGGACAAAATTTCCCATGATCGCTTTTCACAAAAATCAAGCGTTCTTTCAAACCAATTTTCGCTTAAAATAATATCGTCATCTAGAAAACAGATAATATCGTACTTGCTTTCGTCTGCTGCTCGATTCCTCATGGAAGCCACTCGGCGCGTATGGGCAAACTCCTTGCAGTCTATCAATTTTACATTTTTCGACTTTTTAAAATTTGTAATATCTCCGCAAATAAGAATTTCATATGGAATGTTCCACTTCTGCTTCTTAATGCTGTTAATGGTAAGCTTGGTTATATCTGCTCTTGCGCCATTCGTGGGAATACAAAAACTAATCCCGTTGGGCTTTGTTGGTTTGCGCTCCATTTGCTTAACAATCGACATTAAAGAGGGATCGGCACTAGCAATAGACATGATCGCCTTCTTGTATTGCTGTTCTTCGGTAAAGTTTTCCAGAACCCACTTTTGCAGGCGAGTCGCTTGACCTTTAAACATTTTATAATTACTACGCAACTCGCGAAGCTTCATCTTATATGAACCCTCTCTGGCAAATGCCCACTGTGAATCTTTTTGAAGAACGCCGTCCCAAACCGCTTCAGCTTGAAGAGGAGCCAGAGAATAATCAACCTTGATAAAATGAGATCGCTTCTTGGCTTTCTTGGTTTTCTTGTCCTTCTTTGGGGCATATAAAAAATCCGTTTGTCCCGACCAATCCAGACTAATAATGGGTAACGCAGCTTGCGCTGCCTCAAACAAGGGTAGCCCGAATCCCTCCCCGTGAGAAATGTTAATCATAGCTTTGATTTTGGGATGAACTATCAAGCCCCTAATTTCTGCTTCGGTCATATAACCATGAACAAGGGTCACTGAGCATTTTCTGTTTTTGTATTCGGATAACAAATTTTTAAAGGCTTTGGTGCAGAAATCCCGGTCTATATTACAGTTTTTAACCTTATTTACTTTTAACACCAAACCGACTTCTTGGTCGATGTTTTCCTCTACGAACCAACGAATTGTGTTTTCTAAATTTTTTCTCGGACCCCACTGGCTTACGACGAGATAATTAAAATCATGCTTTAAATCAAGTTCAATTTTTTCTGGTTCTATATTTCGTGCCGCGAAATTAATTACATCAACCGGAGTTTGTAATTTATAAGTTATCGATTCGTCTGTCTGTTCGTTTTTGGCAAGATAAGAAGTTTTTTCAAAAATATTTTTGGAGTGGTTCGACACCACCATTAATCTATCAACCATTTCATTGGTTTTCTGCAACCACACGGGAGCCACCTTGGTGGTCTCAATTCCTGCGGTAAAACCTATATTTATGGGTGCAATTTTTTCAAATTCATTCGGAACCGTGACCTGAATGGATAGATCAAACGGGAGATTTTGACGAGCGTATTCTACAGTTTTGCCGAGCAACGAATGCAGCCAGCGTCTTTCTTCGTTATCGTCCACTATAAAATTGGTATTTCCCCACGATATGTTTAAAAAGAAAATATCAAATATGTCTTCTCGCGTTTTTAAAGCTCTTAAAATAAATCGAGTCTGTTCCCCATAACCACTTTGCGAAAGACCCGGCCCTTTAACTAAAACCTTTTTTTTCATAATTGCACCGCACTCCAAGCCTTATAATTTCTCCGAGTATTCCATGAGCCATTCTCTTCTAATATTTCGTCCACAAACCCGACCCACGACTCATTAAATCGCTCAAAAGAATAACTTTTTTCCACATATTTGCGACTTTTCAAGCCCAATTGTTTCCTTTGTTCGGAAGACATTTCATACATTTTTACCAAAGCATTTATCACCTCATCTTCATTCAGCCTATCTTCACGAATAAAGGGAATTTCTTGAGAGCCGATAACCGCTTTTGATGCGGGTTCAATACCGACCCCAAACCAATCTTTGCCATCGGTTATTTGTTCTTGTAAACCACCTGTCATATTCACAATAATAGGCGTACCGCACGACATCGATTCAAGGGTGGACAGCCCAAAGCCCTCGGCGTCCGAAATGTTTATGGTTATATCGACTACATTATACAACATTGCCAGAGCCTCTGGAGGTATTTTTTGCCGTGAAAATTTTACCTCTCCATTGGTCAGGCCAAGCTCCTGAATAATCGCGTCCAAATCTTGTCCGTGTTGATCCTTGGTATCTGTATGCATTAAGAGCATCGCCTTATCATGACCAACTTTATCTAAAAATTTCTTAAACCAAAAAATCAAAGATCCCGATTGTTTTCTGCGAGCATTTCGGTTATTCCAGAAGACAACGAACTTTCCGGCTTCTTCGGAAAAATTCTCCTTTTTAAATTGTTGAATAATGTCCTCGGTAAGCGGCTTGAAAATTTCTGAATTGACCGCATGAGGAATATAACGATGTTTTACACCGGGAGACACTGTCTCTACTATATCGGCAGTTACCTTACTAATCGACGCAATTGCATCATTAGAGTCATAAAATTTCTTATTATATTTGGGGTAAGGATAATTATCCCATACATGATAATATATCAAAGGGCAATGGGACCGAACTTCTTCTTCAATCTCCCACAACCACCCCCAAAAACGTGGGTCAGTCATAATCCAGACTGCGTCGGGGCGCTCAACCCAAAGGGCTTGTCGAATTAAATCTTGTGTTCCATATCCCTCAACCGGATGAACAATCCAATCATCTCCCCACGGGTCTATTTTAATAGATTGTCGGTTTTCATGCTTAATTGCGCCGCCAAAACAAATAAACTTATATCTACCCGTTTTAAGCAATGCGTCAATGAAATATTTTGTTTGAGTGCCGACGCCGCTGGGTGATAATGGGTGATCGGCTAAAACCATTATCTTTTTCTTTTCTACCATCTAATACCTATGGACAATGTTCTGTTCTATGGAACTCACAGCGAGAACACGAAATACGATTCTTAATATGGTTTCCACGATTTATATTGTACAAGGCTTTCTTCATCAAGTTAAGGGCATTTTTTGTTTTTCTCGGGCCACTCGTCACACGAAACAATTCGACGCGGTCTCCCGGCTTTCCGGTGCGCTTTAAAAGACAAAAATGCGTTTCTATATCTTTAGAATCAACACCAAGCTTTTGCGCCCAATAATGCTTATAAAGCGTAAGCTGATAAGTGACCATCGGATCGGTGCGCTTTTTCATATCCCAGCCCCAAGAACAAGACTTATAATCAATGATGTGACACTTGCCATCCGGCGTTTGCACAACAAGATCAATAAAGCCCTTGAACTTGTACTCGTTCTCGGTGAATTCAGTAATGCTTTCCATCAGGGTATCTTCGGCTTTCACAAATTTGAAATCAGGTCCGAAATAAGCAGTAAAGGACGCATCAAGTTCGGTCAGAATATCTAGACCCTGTTGATAAAAGTCTTTAATCTTTTTACCATCAACAAAAATATTCTTCTTCTCTAAAGATCTCAGTTCTTTGCGTAGAACCTCACCAAAGAAAAAGTTTTTATCGATCTCCTTGTTCGTTTCGAAATACTTTTCACACACAGCGTGAATAGCAAGCCCGAAAGCCGTGAAAATGTTTCCTTGAAAATTACGAATACGATCCTCATACGCGAGCTTTCTCGCAAAAGGACAGAAATTCCACTTAGACAGTTCTGAAAAAGAAATATGAGACATTTATCCCCCCTACAAACACATAGTATCAAGTTATTTAAATAAAGTCAAGCTTTTTCTTCTTTAGAAGCGTCCGCTAGTCCGTGTTTATATCCATTTAAAAAATTCTCTTGTGCGACGACAAACAAAAATTCTGGAAATTCATCGGCAAAGATTTTTACCACATCTTCCACTGTTACGTTGGGCTCTTCAGGGTGAATAGTCTCCCCGATATAGTCAATAATCACTTCTTTCAATTTTGATTCTCGCTTTACAAAAACGTGCTGCGGATCATCTGCTGCAAGAAACTCTTTTTCTGTTTGGGTCTTCATTTTTTTTCCTCAAAGTATTTTGGCTGCCAGTGTTGCAACCTTTGAACGCTCACCTTTAATCAATTTGATATGACCACACAATTCGTGAGGCTTAAAGTTTTCAAAAGCGTATGTCAAACCATTAGAGCGAGAATCTAAATAAATATTGTCAATCTGTTCAATATCGCCAGTTAAAACAATCTTCGTATTCTCACCCACTCTGGTTATTATAGTCTTTAATTCATGTGCTGTTAAGTTTTGTGCTTCATCAATAATAATAAAGGCGTTGCTGATGGAGCGACCGCGAATATAAGTTAATGCCTCGACCTCGATTAGCCCTTTGCTGAAATACATATCAAGAGCTTCGCGGTCATCGCCCATGAGAAACTTTAAATTATCTTGAATCGGCGCAATCCAAGGTGCCATCTTTTCTTCTATACTTCCCGGCAAGAATCCCAAGTCTCTGCCCATCGGCTGGATCGGTCTGGATATCAAAAGTTTTTTGTATAGGGGTTTGAATTTGCCTGAGAGATCAATCGTTTGATGTAAGCCTGCTGCAACAGCAAGTAATGTTTTTCCACAGCCAGCCTGACCCACCAATGATACAATTTTGATATTAGGATCGAGGAGAAGGTTAAGCGCAAACGTTTGCTCTTTGTTGCGGGGTTGGACTTCCCAAATGCCCTTCTTATAGTCCGTCACGCGGCGTACAGGCTTGTTAGAATTAATAAACATAGCCAAGCCCGTCTTCTTTTCGTTGGACGAAGAGACGAGCATTACAAACTGATTTGGAAAAAATTGGGTTCCCTCCTCCAAAATGATTTCATCACCAGCATAAAATCGATCTACGATTTCATCGTCCACTAAATGCTTGGCTAGCCCAGAATAAAATTCTTCTGTATGTTTAATGACTTGATTTTCGTTGTAATCCTGGCAACGCAAAGCAAGTGCATCGCAGCGAACCCGAAGATTTATATCGAGCGACACAACCACCACTTTGCGCTTGGCTTCCTTTTCTTTTTCGTTCAAGGCTGCCGCAATAATAATATTGTCGGCGTCTCTCTTATTCAGATCGCGGGGGAGCGCAGAAACATCACTATATACGGCACGGATAATTCCTTTGCCCTTGGCTATTCTAATCCCTTTGTGAAGATTTCCCCGCGACCGAAGTCCATCGAGCAAACGAATAATATGACGGGCATTTGCACCAACGCCATCTTGGCGTTTTTTGTGCTTATCTATCTCTTCCAAAACCTTGATGGGTAACAAGATGTCATTTCTACCAAACTTATAAATACAATTTGCGTCGGTTAGATAGACATTTGTGTCTATTACATATGTGGTTTTCGCCATTGCTATAAATAGTCTCCAAACGAAAGAAGGGGGGCATTACGCCCCCCCTCATAGCTCTATTCTTTTTTTCTCTGCTTCTTACTTCTTCGTGCTA